>ERZ807291.2856-NODE-2856-length-25342-cov-5.780045_pt1 | contig 25342 bp, 23 predicted proteins | sample MGYA00521257_ERZ807291 | MGnify/ENA primary metagenome ERZ807291 (study PRJEB31413, sample SAMN03169783) | marine metagenome | biome: Marine; feature: Water; material: Subsurface seawater | place: North Sea | collected 2011-04-28 | depth 1 m m ... | reverse complement strand
CAGGGACACAAGGATTTTCAGTCCTTTGCTCTACCAACTGAGCTAAGGTACCTCCAAAATTGGAATGGCAAATATAACTTCCTTTTCCAAAATGCACAATGATTCATATAAAAAATGTTCAGTACTTTAGCGGTGCAATTAAAATCGAATGAATTTAGTTATAGATATCGGGAATACGCAAAGCAAACTTGCGGTGTTTGAAAACCACAGCTTAGTGTTTCAAGAAGCAGTTGATTCTAAGGTTTTGAATGCCGCACAAAAGTTGATGAAAACGCATCCAATTCAACGTGCGATTGTTTGCAATGTTTCGCAATCCCAACCCGAATTGATTTTATTTTTAGACACTCATATCCCAGTAATTCAATTGACTTGGGAAGCAAAAGTTCCTTTTCAAAATCACTATCAAACCCCCCAAACTTTGGGCGTAGATCGCATAGCATTGGTAAGCGGAGCTGTTGCTCACCATCCCAATCAAGATGTACTAATTATAGACGCTGGAAGTTGTATTACTTATGACTACAAAACAGCTAATGAGGTGTATGTTGGAGGCGCAATTTCCCCAGGAATTCAAATGCGGTATGCTGCTTTGGCAAATCAAACCCAAAACCTTCCACATTTGAAAAAAGAAATGCCGATCGCTGCCTATGGAGCATCAACTTCGGACTCCATTCACTCAGGAATTGTTCACGGTATTTGCCACGAAATCAAAGGATTTATAAATCACTACCGCAGCCAATCGGAAAATTTAACAGTTATTTTAACAGGTGGAGACGCAGATTTTTTGTCAAAAACCATAAAAAATGGCATATTTGCGGATTCCAATCTATTACTAAAGGGATTAAATACAATTTTAGCACTTAATTTAACCGAATGATAAATAAAATCACCACTATTTCTTTCCTGTTTTTTGCTGTGTTTGCAATGGCTCAAAAAGGAAGTCTCTCGCCTTATTCTTTTTACGGTATCGGAGAAAATACGTTTAAAGGAACTGCTGAAAACAGAATGATGGGTGGGTTGAGTTCTTATTCGGATAGCATTCATTTGAATCTTCAAAACCCTGCAGGTTATGCCTCTTTACAGATGGTAAACTATTCAATAGGAGTCAATCATATCGATACGAATTTAAAAAGTTCAGAAGCCAATACCAAGAATACGACTGCTGGAATTGATTATTTGGCGGTAGGAATCCCTACCAAGCATTTTAATTTTGGATTTGGAATCATTCCCAAAAGTTCGGTGGGATATCGACTGTTGATTGAAGATTTGACAACTGAACCCAACCAATCGACACAATTTGAAGGGTCGGGAGGTGTCAATCAGGTTTTCTTCAGTGCGGGAAAAAAAGTTTTCAAGGATTTTGGAGTAGGACTCACAGCCAATTATAATTTTGGATCGCTGAATCATATCAGCACCCTTGTTATTCAAGATGTTGAACTTGCCACTGTATTGAATAACGAATCCTCTTTGAGTGGATTTACGCTTACCTTGGGATTGGATTATCACAAACAACTTTTGTCAAAATGGGATATTCAAGCCAATTATCAATTTTCTCCGGAAGGGAAATTGAATTCTAGCAATTCAAAATCGATCATCACGCGCCCTCGTTTAAGCAATACGGGAGGAGACGAATTAATCGTTGATCTTGCAGCTACAGGCTTGGATGAAACCACTATTACAATTCCCGGAACTCACTCTCTGGGCTTTAGTTTTGGAGAGAACAAAAAATGGTCAGCAGGAGCACAATACACTTTTTCGACCAGCGGCGGATATGAAAACAAACTTTTTACGATGAGTAATGTAGCCTATAAAAGGGCTTCACAACTTTCAGTGGGTGGTTTTTATATTCCGAAGTTCAACTCATTTACGAATTATTTTAGCCGGATTGTTTATCGGGCAGGTGTTCGTATAGAAAAGACGGGATTGCATATAAACAATCAGTCTATTGACGAACTTGGCATATCTTTTGGATTGGGATTACCGTTGAACGGATTGTCGAGCGCCAATATTGGTGTTGAGTTTGGAAAACGCGGCACCTTAAGCGAAGGATTGGTAGAAGAAAATTTTGTTGCCATCCGAATTGGCCTTTCGCTAAACGATCGTTGGTTTATCAAAAGAAAATACAATTAAGATTAATTAAATTATAAACTATGTACATAAAGACTCAAAAATCGATAACCGTATGGATGGTTCTTTTAGGAGCGTTTACCATGCTACGTGGACAAATGGATAACAATTGTATAACCAACTTATCCATTTTTGCAGAATATGCAAAAGTCAAAAATTATGATGCGGCCTATGAGCCTTGGACAAAAGTAAATACAGAATGTCCTTCGCTTAATGTGGCCACGTTCAAATATGGAGAAAAAATATTGGCACACAAAATCAAAAACGCTTCGGAAGACGAAAAACAAGGCTTTGTTTCAAATCTAATGAAGCTATACGACGACTGGTTGATTCACTTTCCTAAAAATAAAGCAGGCCAAAGTGAAGTAGGAAAAATCATTGCAGACAAAGCACAATCCATGCTCGATTATAATGTAGGTTCGAAAAAAGAGATTTTCGAAATGTTTGACAAAGCATTTACAGAAGACGCAGAAAGCTTTACCTATCCCAAAGGATTGTACAATTATTTCAAAACCCTTTATCAACTCTACAAGTCGGGAGACAACACGGTAACTATCGAAGCTTTGTTTAACAAGTACGAAGATGTTTCGGAAAAGTTTGAGCTTGAAAACACCAAATTGGCTAAAAAGTTAGACGTTATTCTTAAAAAAGAGGACAATGGGACTGCATTGACCTCTCGTGAAACTCGAAACAAACGGGTTTATGAAATCAATTCGGTTGCCAATACAACTTACGCCAACAATCTAGATGCTATCATAGTAAAAGAATCGACCTGTGAAAACCTAATCCCTTTGTACCGAAAGAATTTTGATCAAAACAAAACCAATGAGGTTTGGTTGAATCGTGCTGCAGGAAGAATGGACGGAAAAGAGTGTACAGACGATCCGTTGTTTGTGGAATTGGTAGAAGCACTCCACACACTCAACCCTTCAGCAAATTCAGCCTACTATTTGGGCTTGTTGAATGACAAAAAGAACAACAGCTCGGAGGCACTTCGTTATTACGAAGAATCGTTGACATTGGAGTCAGATCCCTACAAAAAAGCCAAAACGCTCTTTAAAATAGCTGTTAAGTTTAAAAAACGAGGACAAAATAGTTCTGCCCGATCTTATGCCAATAAAGCGCTATCGTTTCAACCTTCATTAGGTCGTGCTTACTTGTTGATTGCTAGTTTGTATGCAAGCAGTGCCAATGCTTGCGGAAACACACAATTCGAAAAAAGAGCAGTGTACTGGTTGGCAGTAGAAACCGCCAAAAAAGCAGGACGTGTTGATGCTTCTCTTAAAGAAACAGCGGCCAAAACTGCAGCAAGTTACGAAGGAAGAGCGCCTAGTAAAACGGATATTTTTACCGAAGGAATGGCTGGGAAAACCGTAACATTTGATTGTTGGATTAAAGCCAGCGTTAAAGTGCCTACTTTGTAGGAATGATGATACACCTAAAATATATATTCAAAACCATCATGGGAGTTGCACTTCTCACGATGGTTTTTTCATGTCAAGATAACTACAGGGAAATTCAAAAGATCAATCAATTCAACTACATTCCCGCTGGAATTGCCGAAACTATGCGGTTGGTTTATACGGATTCTTCCAAAACAAAAGCCGTTTTGACCGCTCCGATAAATAAAGATTTTACCAACCAAAAATTTCCTTTTTCAGAATTCCCAGACGGTTTAAAGGTTGTTTTTTATGACAAAGAAATGAATGCAACCGAAGTAACTTCTGATTATGGAATTTTATATAACAGAACCCAAATTATTGATTTACAAGGAAATGTAGTGATTCAAACTCATGATGGGGCTGTCTTAAAAACATCTCAACTTTATTGGGATCCCGATCAGGAGTGGCTTTTTACTGAAAAAAACTTTACATTTACCAGTGATGATTACGACATCAATGCAGAACGACTGGATGCCAGTCGTAATTTTACAGTTTTTAGAACGGGCGCATTGAAAGGAACCATCTCAGTTGAAGAAAACAACACACTCTAAATAATTATGAAATACTTTAAAATATCAGAATTTCTATACCTATTCCTAGCCTTTTTTTTCTTGTATATTGGAATTTCTGAATGGAACACAAACCCCAGTCGGGCTTATTTATCATTATTTTTTATGATACTGGCTGCAGGAATGTATTTTTTTAGGAGACACTTCAGAAGGAAAATAGATCAACGAAATTCCCAAAAATGATCGACACCGAAAGTATAGTCATCATCGGAAGTTTATTGCTGTCAGCTTTTTTTTCGGGGATGGAAATTGCTTTTGTTTCTACGAATAAAATTTATCTAGAGCTTGAAAAGAAAAAGCAAGGAATTGTCCCCAAAATACTGACTCATATAACAGAATCACCTTCTAAATTTATTGCTACCATGCTTGTTGGAAACAACATTTCTATGGTAGTATATGGAATTTTTATAGGAGAAATGATTTTGAAATTGTTATTCCCTAATTATCTCAACCTTGAAAACATTCCCTTGTTGTTGGTTTTTTACCAATCACTGATTTCTACAGCAATTATTTTATTGATAGCCGAATTTTTACCCAAAGTATTGTTTCAAATATACTCCAATACAGTATTTAAGGCCTTTGTTTTACCGGCATTCGTTTTTTACATTATTTTCTTACCCATTACCAAGGTTGTATTATGGGTTTCAAACACTGTTTTAAGCCGATACCTTCAAACCCAAGGTGATGAAGTACCTTCGGTATTTAGCAAAATGGAATTGGGAAATTATATTTCAGAACAATTAGAATCTGCCGAACACCAAGAAACGTTAGATAGTGAAATTCAAATTTTTCAAAACGCTCTGGATTTCTCTAACGTAAAAGCACGTGAAGTCATGGTTCCTCGAGCTGAAATTACCTCTTTAGAACGCTACGAAAGCCTTCAAACCCTCCAAGAATTGTTTGTGAAAACAGGATACTCCAAAATTTTAATTTATCAAGGAAATATTGACAATATCATTGGATATGTCCATTCGTTTGACTTGTTTAAAAACCCCAAATCCTTACGATCCATAATTCTTCCTGTTGAATACATTCCAGAAACAATACTAGCTAAAGATGTATTGAATATACTTACAAAAAAACACAAAAGCATTGCCGTTGTTTTGGATGAATATGGAGGCACAGCAGGAATGATTACTATTGAAGATATTGTAGAGGAGTTGTTTGGTGAAATTGAAGACGAACACGATACGCAGCTAATGGTTGAGGAAAAAGTCGATCAAAACACGTTTTTGTTTTCAGCTCGATTGGAGATCGATTATCTCAATGACACCTACCGCTTGGACCTTCCGGAGAGCGAACAATACGAAACATTAGGAGGACTAATAGTGCACAATACACAAGAAATTCCCAATCAAGGAGACCTCATTCAAATCGATTCGTTTGATATATTTATAAAAGAAGTTTCGAATACGAAAATCAATTTGATTGAACTCCAAAAAACAAACCCATGATTCGTTTTATATTAAACGCTAAGGGTCTTTTATAATTGGTAAGGAAATTGTATTTTCGCCTACTGTTTTCAACCAAATAAAGTTTAAATATGGCAATTTTAGGAAAAATTAGAGAGCGTTCTATATTTTTAATTCTGGTAATCGGGATGGCATTGTTTGCCTTTGTAATATCCGGTGTTTTTGATGGAGGAAGTGGATCTGGATTCGAAACAAGAGCTCCTATAGGCGAAGTCGAAGGTGAAGAACTTTCCATTTCTGAATTTCGCAACCAAGTCGATTTTTCGGAAAGAAATTTTAATATGACTTCCAGTCAAGCGGTTGAAAATGTATGGAACCAAATGCTCCGATCAACTATTTTACAACAAGAGTTCGAAGCTCTTGGTCTGGGAGTAGGAAAATCGGCTCTAGAATTGGTGTTAAGTGAAAATCCAAACTTCAATTCCGATACTCGATTTCAAAACGAAATAGGACAGTTTGATATTCAAAAATTCATCGAATTTTTAGCAGAAATAAAAGCAACAAACCCAATTGCCTTCGAACAATGGAGCAATCAAGAGGAATCGCTTAAAAACGCATACCGTCAAACGGTTTATCAAAATTTATTGAAAGTTGGCTTGAATGCAACTCAAAAAGACGGCGAATACGCGTTTTTTGCAGAGGGAAATACTGTGAATATCCAATACGTCCAAATCCCTTACTCCAGTGTTCCTGATAGCTTGGCTCCTGTAACCAAAAAGGATATTAAAAACTACATTGAAGCTCATCCTTCGGATTTTGAGGTTGAAGCATTTCGAGATATTCAATATGTTTTGTTTGATGAATCTCCTTCGTTGGAAGATGAAAATACTATAAAAAGTAGCCTAGAGGCATTGCTGGAAGAAAAAGAAGCTTATAACGATGTTTCTAAATTGACAGAAACGCTTCCAAGCATCGCCTCAGCAAAAAACATTTCTGAGTTTGTTAATGAATATTCAGACATCAAATTTGATTCTATATATGTTGCAAAAGGAGCTTTGCCTTCTTCAGCAGCCAATACTTTATTTGAACTTCCTGAGGGCGAAGTTTTTGGGCCCTATTTAGACAACGGCTACTACAAGTTGTCACGAATGTTGGATCGTAAAAAAGGAGGTTCAGTTCGAGCCAGCCATATTTTGATTTCCTATCAAGGATCTTCAAGCGCGGCTCCTACCATTACAAGAAGCAAAGCAGCAGCCAAAGCAGAGGCACAAAGATTATTGCAAAAAGCCAAAAACAATCCAGCATCCTTTTCGGACCTGGCCAAAGAATTTTCGGACGGTCCTTCCAAAAGTAAAGGAGGCGATTTGGGCTTCTTTCAAGAAGGAGCGATGGTTCCTGCCTTTAATGATTTTGTGTTTTCAAATCGAAATGGTAAAATTGGAATGGTTGAAACTGACTTTGGGTTTCACGTAATTCAAATTACAGGAAAGGAAGATGTTGTACTTTTAGCCACTGTAGCTCGAAAACTAGTACCCTCTGATGAAACTAGTAACTTGGTATTTAATAAAGCCACTAAATTTGAAATAGCAGCTCAAAAAGGGAAGGATTTTGTTGAGGTTGCTGAACAAGACAAGTATTCGGTTCGACCTGTTAAAAACCTTAAGGTTTTAGACAACAACCTCCCAGGTCTTCAAAATCAACGGCCTTTGGTTCAGTGGGCTTTTTCTGAGGACACTCAAGTAGGAGATGTCAAGCGCTTTAATGTGAATACAGGAGGGTATGTGGTAGCACAGCTAACTCAAGCCGTTGAAAAAGGACTTTCTCCAGTTGAAGCTGCTACAGCAAAAGTGACTTCGATTTTGCGAAATAAGAAAAAAGCTACTTATATTTTAGAAAATTATTCAGATAGCGACACGCTAGAGGCCTTTGCTTCTTCAAACAATGTTACTGTAAATTCAGCAGCAGCGCTTAACACTCAAGCCGGAACGCTTTCGGGAGCAGGAAGAGAACCCCTAATTGTTGGGACTGCATTTTCAATGGCTGAGAATGAAGTTTCTGAGCTGTTGAAAGGTCAAAACGGAGTGTATAAAATCAAAGTCACTCAGTCTTCTAAAGCAGCTCCGATTGAAAATTACATGTTTTTCACCAATCAACAGCAAGAAAAATACCGCGCAAACATTTTGTCCAAAGTGTTTACAGCATTGAAAGACTCAAAAGAAGTGATTGACAACAGAGCAGAGTATTACTAAATAAAAATATACAATATATAATTCAACCCTTACCTTCTTGGTAAGGGTTTTTTTGCGGACAAATACTACGTATATGTAGGAATAAAACTACAGTTTGTAAATTCCAAAAATATACATTTTCAAATCATATCGTTCTTTTAATTTCATAAAAGTATCAATTTTATCTGGGGTACTCAATAAGGGGTTGTTTTTATGAAAATTTGAGATATTAAATAAAAGTTATTGAAATAAGAAATAAAAATTTCAATAAAAGCCTTTTTTGTCACTATAAAATACTGTGAGAAATTTAGCAGTATGATTTTGAATCTTAACCTAAACCTACAAATGAAAAACTCTCTTGATTTTAAATAAAAAAATTAAGGGAGTTTTTTTATAGGGATTGCAAAAAAAAGTCCCACCTAAGCAGGACAAAAGATTTTCATCTTCGGCATATAGCCTTATTGTGATAAGAATGATTTAACTAAAAATCATGTCAAAGGTATTTAAATTTTATTAAAAACCAAATTAGTTTGAAAATACGTTAATGAAAACATTAGGAATATCTTTAGGCGTCGATTCGGTAGGATGGTCATTGATAGACTCAAATAAAAGAGTTGAGGGGATGGGCGCGCGTATTTTTGCATCGGGAGTTCAAAACCTAGGAATGGGAGAGCGAGAGGTATCAAACAAGGCTTCAAGAAGAGGAGTTCGTTTGGTAAGAAAGGCACATTTTAGAACTCAACTCAGAAAACAACACCTACTAAGTTTTTTAATAGATCACAATATGTGTCCTTTGTCACATTCAGATGTTTCGCAATGGAAAAATCAAAAAATATTCCCTGTTCAAAAGAGTAAAGAATGGTTTGCTTTGAACCCCTACGAACTTCGGAGCAAGGCTGTATACGAAAAAATATCACTGCATGAATTTGGAAGGGTTTTGTATCATTTGGCACAACGCAGGGGATTTTCTTCGGTCCATTCCCGATTTGACCCAACATTAAATACGTTGAAACTGGGTAATCCTGAAAAAAACACTATAGGAATCCACGAAACCAAACGAAAAATAAGAAAAAACACGTTGGGGCAATACCTGCATTCGATTCAACCGGAAGCCAATACAAGCTATCAAAAGAAATCCGCCCGAATTCGAAACAGATATACAGAAAGGTCTATGTATATTCATGAGTTCAACGTCTTATTTGAATCTCAAAAAAAATATCATTCTGAATTAACCAATGCTGTAAAAAGCAAATTGGGAGTTGGTTTGGATGAGAAAAATACGGCAAAAGGTCTTTTATTTTTCCAACGTCTTTTGAAAACCAAAAAATATTTGGTTGGGAATTGTCCCTTTGAACGAAATAATTCAAAAGCTCCTTCCAGTTGTCCAGAGTTTGAAATGTTGAAAATTTACAAATGGGTCAATTCAATTCGTTACAACAATTCACCGCTATCTGAAGAGCAAAAGAAGCTAGCTATTCAAGTGGCGCTTAAGTTCACACAATTTTCCTTTTTGAAAGTTAGAAAAGCGCTAAATAAAATGAGTGCTTCCGACTCCTTTAACTACAATGACAATGATATTCAAATTTTATCCCATACTTTGGTAGTGCTCAGCAAGCCCAAATTTTTTGGGAGGAATTGGTTTGAATTTACCGAAAAAGAACAAGAAGATATATGGCATGTGTTGTATTTTTTTAAAGACAAAAAGAAATTAATATCCTATGCCGAAACGCATTGGGGGTTTTCCCCCAGCATTGCTAAAGAGCTTTCTGAAATTTCTTTAAAAACAGAATATGCAGAGCTGAGTCGCAAAGCCATTCGAAACATCATGTTTTTTCTTAAAAGATCGGTAAGTTACGAACTGGCTGTAATTCTTGGAGGAATTAAGTCATCGCTTGGAGAGCGTTGGAAGCGTCTGGAAGAGGGTGATATTCAAGCCCTCGTAGATTCTGTAACATCCCTGTATAAAGAAAATGAATTGTATGGTTTTATTCCTGCCCTTCAATCTCATTTGAGAGACGAATTTCAATTTTCAAAAAAACAGATTCAAAAGCTATACGGAATAACTTCCCAGATTTTAGATTATGAACCTTTAAAGCTTTTGCCAATTAGTGCTAGAGAGGATAGGGAGATTGTTGCTTTAAATAAACCTTTGCTAGTAACTGCTATTTTTCAATTGAGAAAAGTAGTCAATCAAATCATTCAAAAATACGGGTCTGTTGATCAAATTAAAGTAACTCTTTTGCCTGAGTTAAAAGCTAGCCGTTATCGACGAAGAATCATTTACTCTGAGCGCAAAAGAAGAAGAAAAGATTCTCTGAATATTAAGCAAAAAGTAATTGATTTAGGTAAAAACCCAACATTCTTAAACATCACCAAACTACAATTGTGGGAAGAATCAAAAGGGTTTTGTCCTTATACTGGCAGTTCGATTGAGCTAGAAGATCTTTTTACAAACAAAGTCTCAGTTGTTTATATTCGACCATGGGAACGTTTTCTCAATGACTCTAATTTGAACCGAGCTCTTTGTAAGACCTATTTTAAAAAACATATTGAGGGACAAACTCCCTATGAATTCTTTTCTTCTAACTCAAAATACAATTGGGATACTATCAAACAAAGGACTGCAAAGATTTTTTCAAGTTCTAAAACACATCCCAATAGTTTTGAAAAATTCAAGCATTTCGTTTTGATAGGAAATCAAAACGCAAATTACTTAACAGAAATCAACGATCAGCATCATTTGAGTTTAGAGGTTCAATGCTATTTGAACAAAATTTGTTCAAACGTATTAATGAGTAAAGGCTTTGTAAACAATCGACTGCGAGAAAAATGGAATCTTGATTTGCCTGAAAAAAAGGAACGACAAACCTTTTTAGAAGATTATAGAATCCATGCTTTACATGCTTTAATTACAGCTTGTTCTGAACCCAAATTTTTAAATGCTCTGGCACACTACAATCGTTTTGAAACTTCCAGCGATCCTTCACTTTTCCCAATGCCATGGTCTAATTTTGATAATGATGTTAAAGAGGCACTCGATAAAATAATTATTAGCCATCAAAAAAAGGATAAAATAGTAACACGCACACTTCATAAAATTAGGAAAAGAGGAGTCTTGTATCGAAATCAAGGAGTGGCTGCCCGAGGACGCTTACACAAAGAAACGTATTATGGAAAACGAACTACGGCTAGTGGAGAAGCCTTCCATCTCAGAAAACCTTTGGAAGCGATTACGACCCTCAAACATATTAATCAGATAGTTGATCCAGTAATTAAAAAATTAGTTTTTAATCGCATCCAATACTTAGGAGGTTTTATCAAAGGAAAAATTCCTAAAAATGCATTTTTCATTACAACTAAGACTGGAAAAAAAATTCCTAAAATATTGTTGCCTAATCGAAATGGAGATCCAGTCCCAGTGTTGAAAGTTCGATCTCGAGTTATACTAGGCAATGCGGTTCAGATAAAATCAGAGGGAAATAAATATGTGAATCCACGAAACAACCATCATGTTCTTATCTACGAGGATTTAGTGGGAAATTTACAACAAGATATTATTACTTTTTGGGAAGTTGTAGAGCGAAAACGAAAAGGACAACCCGTATTTCAAATGCCCAATGACGGAAAAAAAATAATAACATCGCTTCAAACCAATGATTGTTTTATTTTAGGAATGGAGGACAAGTCAATAGACTGGAACAATTTGGACTATAAAACAATCAAAGACCATGTATATCGCGTCCAGCGATTGTCTTCATATTTCTATGAGTTTCGAAGAGTATTTGACGCATACATTACATCAGTAACTTATCCAGATTATGTAAGAATTTTAAATTTTGGAACTTACAAAACAGGCTGGAAAACCCATAACCCTATAAAAATAACTATAAATGCCATCGGAGAAATTTCAAAATATGAAGTTCTCTCCAAAAGTTCTTTACATATTGACACATCCAATGTTGTTTTAAACGCATAGAGTTGCCTTTCGAAAGTTGGGTAGCGAGACCTTATTTCTTAAAGTTAAAATTTATTGTGATTTGATTTTTTTGAAAGGTCAACAACAAACAATGATCACTACATAGTGAGCGTTTACAGAATTTAAAAAAATGAGAATAGTATTGTGGTTTGATTTTTAATTCAAACGATGTTGGATGCGTCAAAAAAGAAGCTCAGCTTTGTAGCCCCAAGCTTTAATTACGAAGAGAATTAGGAAAACAACAGCAGTTCCTAATTTTAAAAAAGTGCCTGTCAAAAATCCAATAAATGACCCCAAAGCAGCTCGAAAGGCCTTTTTAGAATCTTTGTTTTGGCAAATTTCTCCTGCAAAAGCCCCAATGAATGGACCTATAATGATTCCAAAAGGAGGAAAAAATAATACCCCTAAAATTAGCCCAATAGTAGTGCCAATCATCCCAGATTTTGTACCCCCAAACTTTTTTGTTCCTAATAAAGGAATCACATAATCCAATAGAAAAATCGCAATAGCCACAGCCAAGGTAATGCTCAAAAATCGCCAATTGTCAGGTACAGCATTTGTTGCGTGAAGTGCCCACAAACCAAACCAGCCGGTTAATGGCCCTGGGAGTACAGGAAGAAAACTCCCAACCACTCCCAATACAACTAGCAAAATGCCTACAAAAAAAAGTAGCGTATCCATCAAATTCAGATTTAGGATATAAAAATACGAGATAGAATTGAAAACATCCGTAGAAACCTCAAATTTTCGTAATTTTCACAAATGAATAAGTGGTTTTTATTAGTAAGTGTTGCAGTCGTTTTTTTTTCGTGTGAAAAATTAAAAAAATCTCCATCTACACAGCATCCAACTTCTTTCGAATGGACTTTTTCGGACGAAAGCCCTTCCTTTTCTCATTGCGATTCACTAGGGACTTATAAAGAACAATATCAGTGCTTTCAAACCGAATTGAATCGTTTGTTATCGCTTCAGATCAATCAGTTTCAACTGCAGCCCAATAAATCGCTCAATGACACCTTGACCCTCACATTATTGATCGACCAAAAAGGTCACATATCCATACAAAAAAGAACCGCTAATAATCCTATTGACACCGAATTCCCCTTTATTGACAGTCTTTTACAACAATCGGTTTCGAAGTTGCCAAGGGTATTACCAGCAACTAAGACCAATGTTGGACTTCCTGTCAAATCGACCATATATTTACCTCTTATTTTTAAAACGGCGCCTCAATAATATTTCAGTAGCTTTGTATAATGAGTCAAAACCAATCTCCCCCTTCTTCAGAGCGTATTATATTAGGAATCGATCCTGGGACAACAATCATGGGGTTTGGGCTGATTAAGGTAGTAGGCAAAAAAATGAGTTTTTTACAACTCAATGAATTAAAGCTCAACAAGTATGATGATCATTATGTTCGGCTCAAATTTATTTTTGAACGTACCATCGAATTGATAGATACCTTTCATCCGGATGAAATTGCTATTGAAGCTCCTTTTTTTGGAAAAAACGTGCAATCCATGCTCAAATTAGGTCGTGCTCAAGGAGTCGCAATGGCAGCTGGATTGTCAAGAAGTATTCCAATTACAGAGTATTCTCCAAGAAAAATAAAAATGGCAATCACGGGCAGTGGAAACGCAAGCAAAGAGCAGGTTGCCAAAATGCTTCAAAGTACCTTAGAGCTAAAAACACTTCCTAAAAATTTAGATTCTACGGATGGTTTGGCAGCAGCAGTCTGTCATTTTTACAATGCTGGAATCCAACAATCGGACAAGAAATTTTCGGGCTGGTCCTCTTTTGTTAAACAAGAGTCTCACCGCGTTAAAAAATAGAAAATTGGCTGGAGTTTATATCCATATTCCATTTTGCAAACAAGCCTGTCACTATTGTGATTTTCATTTTTCAACACAACTGAAGCACAAAGAAGATATGCTATCTGCCATCAAAAAAGAAATCGCTTTACGATCGACCTCATTTACACAACAAATTGAAACAATTTATTTTGGAGGCGGAACACCTTCTGTACTTACTCCCTCAGAAATAGCCGAATTGATAGAACAAGTACAATCTCATTTCGATGTATCCGAAAATCCTGAAATTACCCTTGAAGCCAACCCTGACGATTTAAGCCAATCCATGCTCCAATCCCTCTCTAGCTCCTCTGTGAATCGATTGAGTATTGGCATACAGTCGTTTGACAATCGCGAATTGAAAATGATGAATCGAGCTCACAATGCAGACCAAGCTTTACAATGTTTGGATGCTGCTTCCTCGCTATTTAAGAATATATCCATTGATTTGATTTACGGAATGCCCGATAGCTCTTTGGAATCTTGGCAAAAAAATATTGAACAGGCATTGGAGTTTGATTTGCCACACATTTCCTCTTACGCACTTACCATTGAGCCCAAAACAGCCCTTCATCATTTTGTAAAACAAGAAGTCATCGTTCCACTTGATGAGCAAAAAGTTCAAGACCAATTCCATTTACTTGTTGATGTGATGGAACAAAATAAATTTGTGCATTATGAGCTTTCAAGTTTTGGAAAACAAGGATATTTTTCAAAAAACAACACAGCCTATTGGAAAGGCAAAACCTATCTGGGAATTGGTCCTTCAGCGCATAGTTTTGACGGTCAAACACGAAGCTGGAATGTGTCTAATAATGCAAAATATATACAATCTCTTCAAAAAGATGTGCGCCCTTTTGAAGAAGAAATTTTGACCAAAGTAGATCAATACAACGAATATATTATGACGGGCCTTCGAACTATTTGGGGTGTTTCTGAAAAAGAAATTTCCCATCGTTTTGGCGATTCGTATGCCCAACATCTATTGAAACATTCGCAACGTTATGTGAATGAAGGATTACTTTTTTGGGATCATAAATGTTTAAAAACCACTGCAAAAGGAAGTTTTTTAAGCGACGGAATTGCCTCTGCGCTATTTTTGATCAATCTTTCGTAGAACAAACGGTCTTTTTTGAACTATCGATTTTTTTCTAAAAATAGTTGGGTAAAATTTTGATAAAAAAGCGGAATGGTTTCAATTCCTTTTAAGAAATTGAACACTCCATAGTGTTCATTGGGAGAATGAATAGCATCGCTATCCAGCCCAAATCCCATTAGGATGGTTTTGCTACCTAGCGATTCTTCAAACAATGCCACAATAGGAATGCTTCCTCCGTCTCTAACGGGAATGGGTTTGATTTCAAAAGCATCTTCGTATGCTTTGCTTGCTGCCTGATACTCAATTCCGTCTGTAGGCGTTACATAAGCTTCGCCGCCGTGGTGCTCGGTAACCTTAACAGTAACACCGGCTGGAGCAATGGAGGTGAAATGTTCAGCAAAAAGACGGCTGATTTCTTTCCAATTTTGATTGGGAACCAATCGCATGGATATTTTTGCGTAAGCTTTACTAGCAATTACCGTTTTGGAGCCTTCTCCCATATATCCTCCCCAAATTCCATTGACATCCAAAGAGGGTCGAATGGACTTTCGTTCGTTCGTCGAATAGCCCTTTTCTCCATAAACGGCTTCAATATTCAATGCATTTTTATAGGCTTCTAATGAAAAGGGTGCTTTCGCCATTTCTTCGCGCTTAGCCTTAGATAATTCTTCTACTTTATCATAAAACCCAGGAATGGTAATGTGGTTATGTTGGTCGTGAAGGGAAGCTATCATTTGGGTTAAGATATTGATAGGGTTTGCCACCGCACCGCCATAAAGGCCTGAGTGTAAATCTCTATTAGGGCCTGTTACTTCTACTTCCATATAGCTCAGTCCTCTCAGTCCTGTAGTGATGGAAGGCTGCGTATTGCTTAGCATTCCTGTGTCGGAAATTAGAATAACATCGTTGGCGAGTTTTTCTTTGTTTTTTTTGACAAAAACCTCGAGGTTTTCGCTACCAACTTCTTCTTCACCTTCAATCATAAACTTTACATTGCAGGGAAGCCCCGATGTTTGTTGCAGCAATTCAAAAGCCTTGATATGCATAAACATTTGCCCTTTGTCGTCGCAGGATCCTCTAGCAAAAATAGCTCCTTCGGGATGAATGTCGGTTGTTTTGATGATTGGTTCAAAAGGGTCATTGTCCCAAAGTTCTAAAGGATCTGCGGGCTGAACATCGTAATGGCCATACACCAAAATAGTAGGCAATTTGGAGTCTATTATTTTTTCTCCATAAACAATTGGATAGCCATCAGTTTCACAAATTTCTACAGAATCACAACCCACTTTTTCCAATTGTTCTTTTACGGCTTGGGCCGTTCGGATGACCTCGTTTGCATAGGCTGGGTCTGCGCTTACGGAGGGAATACGAAGCAAATCAAACAGTTCTTCCAAAAAACGCTTTTGGTGTTTTTCTATGTATTTTTTATGAATATTCATGGGCAATGATTTTGAAAGTAAAGGTACAAAAAACCGCTTGTTTTTTTGACACAATTGAACGTCGGAGTTTTAATAATCTTGTGTATATTTGCAGTCCACATTTTGCGGGTGTGGTGAAATTGGTAGACACGCTAGACTTAGGATCTAGTGCTTAACGGCTTGGGGGTTCGAGTCCCTTCACCCGCACAAAACCTCAACAATTGTTGGGGTTTTTTTACGCATAATTTTTTATATAACAGTCTGCGCGTGATTCTTTATCCATTCCAAGGGTTTGTTCCATAAAACGGTTGCGGTCTTCTCGAGTGTTAAAAATCCAAATACAAAAACTGTCTTTGCTGTGGTAAATGGCTTTTAGCTCGTCATCAATTGCGCATAGTTCTGCTGGGATATCAGTGGGAATACAAATCATGGTATTTGATTCAAAACGTTTATTGTTTTTTGAGTTGCTCCTTGGTTTTGAGTTACTTTGTTACGATTTAATTTGCCTTTTTGATTTCGCAGCGCATCGTCACTTATAAGTTGCTGTATGAGTTTTGAGCAGTCTGAAGAAGAAGCAATACTATGCAGTCCACCGTTGGCAATCAGATCAATTGCTTCGGGAAATTTTGCATAGTTTTTTCCAATGATAATGGGTATGCCTTCTGCTGCAGGTTCCAAAATATTATGCAGTCCCGAAGTTCCCATACCGCCTCCAACATAGGCTATAGATCCGTAGGTGTAACAACGATTTAGGAGGCCTACAGTGTCTAAAACAAGCACTGGACAATTGCTTTGCTTTGACACTTCTGTTTGGGTGAATCGTTGACTTCCTTCGGGTAATTGCGCCATGAGACGACTTATTTTTTCTTCATGCATTTCATGTGGTGCTATCAGCCAACACCAATTGTTTGGCGTTTGGTGAATTGCGTCCAAAAGCACGGCTTCATCTTCAGGCCATGTACTACCCGCTACAATACATTTTCGTGAACCCACAAACAATTCCATAAAAGAAAGAGGTTCTTTTGGTGCGCCTACTCGGTCATAACGAGTATCTCCACTAATGGTTATATTCTTTAAACCTATGTTTTGAAGCAATTCTTTAGATGCATTGTTTTGAACAAAAAAATGAGTAAAACAAGAAAGTGTTTTACGCATCCAGCTTCCAGATGGCCTAAAAAACCATTGTTGTTTTCTAAAAATTCCAGCAATTAGATAAGTAGGAATGTTTTGTTTTTTGAGTTCTTTCAAATAGTTAGGCCAAAATTCATACTTAATGAAAAAGGCTTTTTCGGGCCGTACGATGGTTAAAAATCGTTGCGCATTTTTTGGGGTATCCAAAGGCAGGTATGAGGTTACATCGGCAAGGGTGTTGTTTTTTTGAACCTTGTATCCAGAGGGCGAAAAAAAAGTAAGCACGATTTTGTGATTAGGGTGCTTTTTTTTGACTGCCTCAATAACAGGGACACCTTGTTCGTATTCTCCAAGCGATGCTGCGTGAAACCAAAAGGTTTTAGGATTGGAATGAAGTGCTTTTTCAAGCAGAACAAAGGAATTTTTTCGACCTTTTGCAAAACTTTCTATCTTGCCGCCCATCAGCGAACCTATGGGAAGAATGCCTTGAATAAATTGTGTTAAGAGTGAGTAAACAAAATGCATACGGTCTTTCAAAGAGACAAAAATACGGTTTTTAAAGAGAAGAACTTCCAAGCTGTAATATGTTTACCAGTCTATTTTTGTAATTTTACCAACTAATAGCGATCGTTATTTTATGAAAAAAATTCAAATGGTTGATCTTCAAGGTCAATATCAGTTCATCAAACCACAGGTTGATAGCACCATTCAAGAAGTAATTGACACAGCAAGTTTTATAAACGGACCTGCTGTGCGTAATTTTCAAAACGAATTGGAGAGTTATTTGAGTGTAAAACATGTCATTCCTTGTGCCAACGGCACTGATGCACTTCAAATTGCAATGATGGGATTGGGACTTAAACCCGGCGATGAGGTGATAACTGCAGATTTCACTTTTGCGGCTACTGTTGAGGTGATTGCGCTGCTTCAGCTTACTCCTGTCTTGGTAGATGTTGAAAAGGACACGTTTAATATCAGTCCAGAAGCCATTCGAAAAGCGATTACTCCCAAAACTAAAGCGATTGTTCCAGTTCACTTGTTTGGGCAGGCTGCCAACATGGAGGCTATTATGCAGATTGCCAAAAAACACAATTTGTATGTAATTGAAGACAATGCCCAAGGAATTGGAGCAGATTACACCTATTCTGACGGAACAAAAGCCAAAACAGGAACTATTGGAGATATTGCATCTACTTCCTTTTTTCCTTCCAAAAATTTAGGGTGCTATGGCGATGGCGGCGCTATTTTTACCAACAATGATGAACTGGCACATACCATTCGCGGAATTGTGAATCATGGAATGTATGTTCGCTATCACCACGATGTGGTTGGAGTCAATTCGCGATTAGACAGCATTCAAGCGGCCGTTTTAAGCGCCAAACTACCCCTCTTAAATTTCTATAACGAACGTCGAAAAGAAGCAGCTATTCGATATACGGAGCGTTTAGGAAGTCATCCAAAGTTGATTACTCCCTTCCGAGAAGCGTCATGTGACTCGCATGTTTTTCATCAATATACTTTACGGGTAGTTGATGCTGATCGAGACGCATTGGTAGAGCATCTTAATGCTCATAATATTCCGTGTGGGGTCTATTACCCCATTCCTTTGCATTTACAAAAGGCTTATGCCGATCCTCGATACATAGAAAATGATTTTCAAATAACCAATCAATTGGTTCAAGAAGTGATATCATTGCCGATGCATACGGAGCTAGAGCTCGATCAGATAGATTACATTTGCAGTCAAATCATCACTTTTTTAAACTCCAAATAAAGAACCCATGGAATTTCAAATAGGAGATCAAGTAGCATTGTATGTAGTCAAAGAAACAGACCTTGGGTTCAATGTACTTATCGAAGAATCGTATGAAGCACTTTTGTTTTCGAGTGAAATTTTTCAGCCCGTTCATGAAGAGATGCAACTAACGGGATATATTAAAAACATTAGAGAGGATGGTAAGATAGATGTTTCTCTCCGCCCTCAAGGGTTTTTTAAACGTCATTGATAAGGATTGCCAAACGATTCTGTCGCATTTAGAAAAAAATGATTTTTTGGAATTGACAGATAAAAGCACTCCAGAGGAAATTCGTTTTTATCTGGAAATGAGTAAAAAAGCGTTTAAAAAGGCAGTTGGAGCACTATATAAAAGAAAACGCATTGTATTAAAATCGGATCGAATAGAATTGTTAAAAGCACAAAAATCAAACTCGTAGGTTTTTTACTATGAATAAACTAGGGTTCAAATTTTAGAGGTTACCGATGAGATATTTATTAGGATTACTGATGGTATTGCTTTTGTGGAATTGCAACAATGCCCCCAAAAACAACCCAAAGACGACAACTGCTTCCATTGATTTGACCAACAAAGGAATTGGACCAGTAACTCATTTGGAGTTTGATTCGATTGTTGATATCAACATGGCTGAAAGGGGAGATAAAATTTTTGGTGCCAAATGTACTTCGTGTCATATGGAGGAATCCAAATTAATCGGACCCGCTATGAAAGGGATTTATGAAAGAAGAAGCCCAGAGTGGGTAATGAACATCATGTTAAATCCCATTGAAATGCTTAAAAAAGATCCCGATGCCACGGCACTTTTAAAGGAATACAACAATGTGTTGATGCTGAATCAAAACCTTACTATGGAAGAGGCTAGAGCAATTGCAGAGTATTTGAGAACTTTATAACGGTAGTTTCCTAAGTAATAACTTTAAGTAAGGTTCCTATTTTTTTAAATCCTTTAATGGCTTTTCTTAAATCTTCTTTGCTATGAGAGGCCGATAACTGAACTCGAATGCGCGCTTTTCCTTTAGGGACCACAGGATAAAAGAACCCAACTACATAAATACCTTCTTCTAGCAACTTGGAAGCAAACGTTTGAGCTAATTCAGCATCATATAACATAATAGGAACAATAGGATGACTTCCTTTGATAATATCAAATCCTTTTTTTTTCATTTCAGTTCTAAAATAACACGTATTTTCTTCCAAGCGATCCCTTAAATCTGTAGAATTTTTCAGAAGATCTAATACAGCAATTGAGGCACCAACAATAGAAGGAGCTAATGTATTTGAAAACAAATACGGTCTGGATCGTTGCCGAAGCAATTCAACAATCTCTTTTTTGGCAGCTGTAAAACCTCCAGAAGCCCCTCCCAGTGCTTTGCCATACGTTCCAGTAATGATATCCACTTTCCCCATTACGTTATGAAATTCATGAGTACCTCGCCCTGTTTTTCCAATAAATCCAGTAGAATGACAGTCGTCTACCATTACCATTGCATCGTATTTTTCGGCTAAATCACATATTTTCTTAAGTTGCGCAATGGTTCCGTCCATTGAAAAAGTTCCGTCGGTAACAATGAGCTTTCTTCTCAAGTGAAATGCTTTTTTTAATTCCAATTCCAAACTTTTCATATCATTGTGATGGTATCGATAGCGTTTTGCTTTACACAAGCGGATCCCGTCGATGATGGAGGCATGATTCAATGCATCTGATATTACAGCATCTTCCTCGGACAACAAGGGCTCAAAGACTCCGGCATTGGCATCAAAAGCAGCTGCGTATAAGATACAATCATCCATTCCTAAAAAATCGGCAGTTTTTTGTTCCAGTTCCTTGTGAATATCTTGTGTGCCGCAAATAAACCGAACAGACGATAATCCAAATCCGTGAGAATCAATTGCATTTTTCCCAGCTTCAATAACTAAAGGATGTGAGGACAAACCCAAGTAGTTGTTTGCACAAAAATTTAGGACTTCTCGGGTTGCTGTTGTGCCAATCTTAACTCCCTGTGGCGAGGTAATGATTCTTTCGGATTTGTACAATCCTTTGGCTTTGATCTCATTTAACTCTTGTTGCAATGATTTTTTTACATTTTCAATCATAATTTTTTAAATATTAGTTTTCAAACGATATTTTTTTTCCAATCGATCAATCATTAGTCTTGTCATTTTTTTTATGTCGTATTGGGGTTTCCACCCCCAATCGTTTCTAGCAGCTTGATCGTCCAGAGAACAAGGCCAAGTATCCGCAATTTGTTGACGAAAATCGGGACGATATGTTGTTTTAAAATCAGGATAAACAGCAATAATTTGCTGATACAATTCTAGTGGTGAAAAACTGATTCCTGCAATATTATAAGAAGTTCTTTCTTGAATAGTATCTTTTGGAGCTTCCATGATTTCAATAGTAGCCCGAATAGCATCTTGGATATACATCATGGGAAGTTTGGTGTTTTTCTCCAAGTAACAAATAAAAGGTTTTTTAAGAACGGCCTTATGAAAAATGGAAATGGCATAATCGGTAGTTCCGCCTCCTGGAAGTGACTGATGCCCTATAATACCAGGATATCGAACTGAGCGAACGTCTAATCCGTATTTGGTAAAATAATAATTAGCCCATTGCTCACCTGCAGCTTTGCTAATTCCGTAAGCTGTTGAAGGGTCCAAAAACGCATTATTGGGCGTGTTATTTTTTTTTGCTGAAGCTCCAAAAACAGCAATTGAACTGGGATAAAAAACTTTTTCTATTTGGTGAATTCTTGCGACCTCTAAAACAGTTAACCAAGTTTTCATATTCAGTTCCCAAGTTTGTAAAGGGTCTTGCTCTCCTTTAGCTGAAAGAATAGCTGCCAAATGATAAATTTGTGTGATTTTATTTTTAAAGACAATGCTTTGTAGCGCATTAAAATTTGTGGCATCTATGATTTCAAAAAGCCCTTTAAATGATTTTTTTCTTACAATATCTGAGGCAATAACGTGTTTTACTCCATATTTTTGTTGAAGTGAATGGGTAAGTACGGTGCCTAGTTGGCCGTTGGCTCCAATAATCAATATGCGTGTTTTCATATCATTAATTAAAAAGCGTTATCACCTATCAAAGTTATAAAATACGCCTTATTAAATGCAATTCAATCATTAAATAGATAATTTTTACTAAATAATTGCATAATTAAAATAATAATTATTTTTGTAAAATAAAAAATAATATTCAAAACAGTAAATCCTATTTTAAGAAATGGAAAAAATTGACAGTATAGACAGAACAATACTTAAAGTTTTGCAACAAAATGCTAAATCTACTGCAAAGGATATCGCAAAATTATTACACCTTACTCCCTCGCCAATTTACGAGAGAGTAAGACGCCTTGAAAAAAATGGGTACATAAAAAAGTATGTAGCTATACTCGACAAAAAACTTATAGACAGAGATGTAACGGCTATTTGTCAGATTTCAATGAGATATCACAATAAGGCTTTTATTGAAACTTTTGAACGGCAAATTCAAGATTTGGAAGAGGTTCAGGAGTGTTACCATATGGCAGGGCAAGTGGATTTCGTGTTAAAAATTAATATTAAGAGTTTGGAGGAATATCATGATTTTGTGAAAAATAAACTTTCAAAAATTGAAAATATAGGGACTTTAAACAGTACTTTTGTTCTCAAAGAAATTAAACACACTTCCGAATATTATATTTGAAATCTTTGTCTAAAAATGGAAAATCTATTTTTCCATCATTTTTTTGGTCAACTCGTTCATGGCCTCAACTTTTTCTTCAAAATCACCTTTGAGTTTATTGCGATATGTGTGCAATTTTTCTAACAATTCATCCATTTGATCGGGTAAAAAATCTTCGAGATATTGGCGAATTCTTTTTGCCATTGTAGGAGATTTTGCATTGGTAGAAATTGCAATTTTTAAGTTGCCTTTGGTTACAATTCCTCCCATATAAAAATCGCATAAGGGCGGATTATCGGCCACATTTACCAAAATGTTCTTTGCGCGACAATCTTTATACACTTGAAGGTTTACGTCGGGTTGATCGGTTGTAGCAATCACCAAATGCTTGCCTTCAAGATGTTTTTTGTCGTAAAACCCCTTCATATATACCACCTTGTTTTTATTTACACATTTTGAAGTTTCTTCGCGCAGCATAGGTGCTACCAAAGTAACAGAGCTGTTTGGACTTGACTTGAACAAAAACTCCATTTTTTCCAATGCCACATAACCACCTCCCACAATTAAAATTTGTAGTTGAGTGGTTTTTAAAAAAATCGGATATAACGGGTTTTTTTCTGGGTTCATTAAAAAATGTGTCGGGTGCAAAGGTAATTAATAATGACATAATGAATGAATTTTGATTTACACTGTATTTTATTTTTTATCTTGCAAGAAACAATCATAATTAGGCTTATGAAACGATTTCTTTTTTTAATCCCTTTTCTTTTGGCGTTTACCTGCAATGATAGAAACGACGAACAAACTACGGAGTGTATTGATTACGAATCAATCGATGAAACAGCGATGTGTACGGAAGAGTACATGCCGGTTTGTGGATGTAATCTGGTGACGTATTCTAACCCGTGTAAAGCTACTAATGCAGGAGTTCAATCTTTTACGAAAGGAGCCTGTTCTAGTATCGAAGTCGACAAGGAGTTCAATCTTTGGAATTCTATGGGGATTCAATCGTATAGTTTTGACTTGATGGTTTCTTGCTATTGTTTGATTACTGAACCGTATTCTATAACTGTTGTCGATGGCGAACCAACCAGTATTACTGGAAATGAAGCATGGGGCCACGAAGGAATTCCCCTTACTATTGAAGAATTGTTTGTAAAAATAAAAGACTTATTGAGTCAAGATCCGTTTGATTATAACTTAGCTTTTGATAAAGAATATGGATACCCTACGTCGGTTTATTTTGATATGGATGAGCAAATTGCAGACGAGGAAATTGGATATACCGTTGAAAATTTCCAAGTCCTAACCGATTGATGTTAGGTACACATTCAATCAACACACCAAACTTTTATTGCTAAACAGGGTGTTATGCTCAGTCAAATAGCTTTAAAACGAAGACTACTTTTTGTATGCTGTTTTTTTCAAGGCGAATTTTGGGAGTCGTTGTTCTGTATACAATCCCCAGTGTTTTTCGGGTTCATCGGGATCGGGAGATCCTTTCCACGGCTCGTCAAATGCTTCAAAAACAAAGGTCAAAATGTCGTGATCATCCGCCCACTGATTCAGTTCTTGAAAGTATATTTTTTGAAAAATTTCATTCACATTTTCTTTAGGAATTCCCTGCCCATTCGACTTCGTGGTCCAGCCTGCTTCGGTAATTACAACTGTTTTGTTTGGATATTTCTCCGCAACTAGGTTGTAATTTTGTTGTGTAAAATCTATTGCCTGGTCAATAGTTTTGTATTCCCAAACAGGATAGGTGTGTATGGAAATAAAATCTACAACTTCCGCTAATGGTTTTAGCTTATGAAGCCAGGGTTCATAGTTTTCACAAAAAGTAACAGGCTGCTTGGCCTCTTTTTTGACAGCTTTAACATATTCTATTACACGATCCACTGACACCAAATGATCAGTCCAATCTACACAAGCTTCGTTTCCTACAGAAAGTGAAAACACAATTTCAGGATATTGATTGGCAAGGCCAATGAGTTCGGAAATCTCGTGTGTGTTTTTTTCGCGATTTTTTTTTAATTGAACCTCGCTATATACACCTCCATCCCAAGGACAGTTAGGGTTGTTTTCTTCAGCAGTGATATAGGCTCCCAACATAACTTTCAGTGAAATCTTTTCGTTTTTAATGACTTCCAAAACGGTTTTGGAATGCAAGTCACAGCTATAAAGACGAATGTATTTCCAATGTTTCTGAACAATAAGCAAATCTTCTTTGACTTCGGCATAGCTTGGGTATTTAGTACCAGGCACTTGTCCTTCTCTAAAACCAGAATAGCAAACAGCCTTTCCAAGCGGAATGGAAAATAAATCGGAATATATCATGAATGATTTTTAAATAAAAATAATAAAAACTAGAACTTGAGTTTTTCGTTTTTATCCCAAAGCCCCCAATAAGCGCCTACATCACCTTCGGCACTTACTTTCCATGATTCATCAAAAGAAGAGAAGTAAAACATTTCAATGTCTTCTTGTTCGGACCATAGTTGGGCGTTGATAAAATATTTCAAAGCATTGTCATAGGATGGGTGAGCACCGCCCAAACTACTTCCCTGACTTGGCCAGCCTGTTTCGGTGATAATGACTTTTTTTCCATTACCAGCTCTAACGGCTTCTTG
>ERZ807291.2854-NODE-2854-length-25359-cov-89.184595_pt1 | contig 25359 bp, 16 predicted proteins | sample MGYA00521257_ERZ807291 | MGnify/ENA primary metagenome ERZ807291 (study PRJEB31413, sample SAMN03169783) | marine metagenome | biome: Marine; feature: Water; material: Subsurface seawater | place: North Sea | collected 2011-04-28 | depth 1 m m ... | reverse complement strand
AAGGACAAAGTAAAACATCTAAATTAATGATTAGATAATTTAACTTTAACCAATATAAAAAGCCGCTCTATTAATTTAGAGCGGCTTTTTTTTGTTTTATTTAATAAGATAATCCTTCTTCATTTAAACAAGATTAAAGTTTATATTAAATATTGTTGAAAATTTTAGGTAATTTCAACTTATGAAAAAACCGTTATATTTAATTGCATCCATCATAACTATATTATTAATAAGCGAAAGAGCCTTAAATATAATTTTTGATATTGGACCTTTTTCATCAAAGCCTATTAGGATTTTGTTTTTAATTACTGCTCTAATTCTATTTAGTATTCATTTTTATAAAAAGCCTAAAAATAATTAAGATATAGCTAATTAAAATAAAAGATTATTAACTTCAAGATTATAAAATTAGAAAATGGAATGGTACCTTAAACATAGAAAAAAAATCTTGATAGCTACCGTAGCTTATGTTATATGTAGACTTATCTATCTATCTGTTTAATTAACGATTTAAAACAACGTAATTAGTATACTGTTGAATAATTAATTTAATCCTAATTAATCATTTTTTTAGTAGCAACTGTTCTAAATCCCAAATGCTCCAATGAAGAGTCGGGACTAGTACCCATTTTAGCTGAAATTCTATAGCTGATACAATATGATTGATTACAAAGAAAAGAACCGCCTTTAATAACTTTCTCTTGTATGTATATATTATTTGGATTATAGGCCTTTAATGGACCTCCTGGGTTATCACAAACACCTTTTGTATTTGATAACTCAGAGTAATAATTAACATTAAACCAATCACTAGTCCATTCCCATACATTTCCTGCCATTCCATATAAGCCAAAATCATTGGCTGGATATGTTTTCACAGGAGCTAGTCTTTCATAACCATCTTTTTGTGTGTTTGTAACAGGAAAATCTCCTTCCCAGGTATTAGCATTGGTATGAAGCTCATTAATATTATTACCCCAAGTAAAGATATTATCTTTCTTATTAGCTCTTGCTGCATATTCCCATTCTGCTTCTGTAGGTAATCTTCTGTTAGCCCATTTGCAATATGCAAGAGCATCTTCATAGGAAATATGAACAACTGGTAGGTTGTCCTGTACAGTGTTTATTTCTATTCCATCACCAGAAACGTTATTCCAACTTGCACCAATTTTCCATTTCCACCATTGAAAAAAATCATTTAGATTATCTAGTGAAACGTTAGATTTTTTAAAAACTAAAGATCCAGGTTCTAGTATAGAATCATGTGGTTTAGGAGTGTTTTCTGGAAGTTGAGTCTTGATTTCGTTCCAGTCAACTGTTCTTTCGGCAACAGTTATATAGCCAGTGTCATCGATAAATTCTCTAAATTTTTTATTAGTTACAACAGTGACGTCCATAAAGAATCCATCAATTTTAACTTCATGACGAGGTTTTTCATGTTCCATAGCATATTTGTCATTATCCAAGGCACCTTGATAAAAAGTACCTCCTGGAATCCAAACCATTCCATCAGGAGAAGATGGTAAGTTTGATTCACAACCAAATAGTAATATGCATATAACTACTTTGAATATATTTTTCATATTTATTTAGTTTTTATCTTCTCTAATTTCTTTTGGAAGAACACCATATTGAAGTTTAAAGCATTTTGTGAAATAAGAGGGTGATGAGAAACCAACTTTGTAGCAAATTTCACTTATTGAAAATTCTGAGTTTTCAAGAATTTCTTTAGATTTTTCTAACCTTACATTTCTTATGAATTCATTAGCAGTTAGTCCTGTTAATGCTTTTATCTTTCTGTATAATTTACTTCGACTAAGCAAAAGCTCATCAGCAAGATTTTCTACATTTAAATTATTATCACTAATATTTTTATTTATGTAGTTAAGTACATTTAAAATAAACTCTTGATCTAATGAAGTTGTATTTTCTGAGAAATCTATTCCACTAAGATATTTTTTGAATAAGATTTTTCTAGTTGATATTAATTGTTTTAAATGAGATTTTAAAACATTCATATTAAACGGTTTTTGAAGGTATACATCAGCACCCGAATCAATTCCTTTAATTTTATCAACTTCCATACCTTTAGCTGTAATCATCATTATGGGTATGTGACTTGTTCTTAAATCATTTTTAATCATTTCACATAATTCAATACCATCCATAACAGGCATCATAACATCTGTAATAATAATATCCGGAATGTGTTTGTTGGCAAGTTCAAACCCTATTTTACCATTTTCTGCAAGTAAAATATTATAATTAGTATCTAATTCATTATTTAAATATGATCTTAGTTCAGAATTGTCATCAATAATTAGAAGAGTTTTGTCTTTAGATTTGTTATTTGAATTTTCAAAAGCAGTTAACTTTGTTTGTAAATTATCATTTGAATTATATTTAACAGTAATATTCTTATTTTTAATTTCCAAGTGCTTATTTCCGTTTGGTAATTGTATTTTAAATTGTGTACCAATATTTAATTTACTCGAAACCTCAATTTTTCCTTTGTGTAACTCAATAAAGTTTCTAACTACTTCAAGTCCAATTCCAGTACCTCCGTAATATTGCTTGTCAAATTCTGTAACCTGATAAAATCTATCAAATATTTTATTAATATTCTCCTTCTTGATACCAGAGCCAGTGTCTTCAATAATTATTTCAATAGATTCTAATAATTTTTCAGGATCTATTAATGGGAAGTTTATTTTATTGCTACTCTTATTTATGTATATAGATACCATCCCGTTTGTTGGGGTAACTTTAAATGCATTAGATAATAAATTAAATATTATTTTTTCTAACATAGATGGGTCACCCCATACATTTATTGGGTTTTCAGAATAATCAACAGAAAGTATTATATTTTTTTCAGTAGCTTCACCTTCAAAGTGACTAGATACTTCTTCGATAAATGGAATTAGATTTATTTTTGAAGCATTTACAGACATTTTATTAAACTGAAGTTTTCTAAAATCCATGAGCTCGTTAATTAGTCTAGAAAGTCTGTTTGAATTTTTATGAATAATTTCTAATTTATTTTTAGTTGTTAGTGATAGATTACTGAAATCACCCTTAATTATGTCATTTAACGGATTAAGAATTAGTGTTAATGGAGTTCGAAATTCATGTGATATATTGGTAAAGAATTGTATTTTTTTTGAATTTAACGCTTCTAATTGTTTATGTTCTTCTCTTTCAAATTTTAATATTCTTCTTTCTCTTATTCTCTCGATAAAAACTTTATAAGAAATATATGAAATAGTCATTAAGGTTAGTAAGTAAATTAACCAAGCAAGATTACTTTGCCACCATGCAGGTAAAATTTTAATATTTAATTTTGTTGGTATTTCATTCCAAAGTCCATCGTTGTTAGATGCTTTAACTTGAAAAATATAATCACCAGCTGGAACATTAGTAAAAGTTGCATTAGTTTTTGACCCAACATAATTCCACTTTTCATCAAAACCCTCAAGAAGATACGCATATTGATTATTTTTACTTCGTGTATAGTTGACTCCTACATATTCGATGCTAAAAAATGACTGATTGTGACTTAAGGTTAACTTGTCAGTGGTGCTTAGAGATTTTTGTAATGGAGATTTTAAATCTCCAATAGCTACTAATTCATTGGATAATTTAAGGTCCTTTAAATAAACTAATGGTAATTCTTCATTATATTGAATTTTATCTGGATTAAAATAATTTAATCCGTTTAAACCCCCAAAATATAATAATTCGTTATCTGTGAATACGGAATTGTAATTAAATTTATTTGATGATAATCCATCGTCTTTGTTAAAATTATAAAATAGATTTTTATACGGGTCATATTTTGTCAGACCTTTATTACCTGATATCCAAAGATGTCCATTTTGATCTTGAGCAATTGATGATATAGATTCATGTATGAAACCATTATCATTGTTAAACCAATTAATTTCATCTGTATCATAATTGTATTTAAACAGTCCATAGTCTAATGAGCCTATCCATATATTTTTTAATTCATCTTCAAATAAACTGTATACAATTGTGGAGCTTATATTTTCTCCTAAGATTGTTTTAAATCTTTCATTGAAGGAAGTTATGCTAAAACTATCCTCTTCATTTTTATTAATTCTATATAATCCTGCTCTTGTTCCAATCCAAATATTGTCCTTATTGTCAACTATTACTTTACGAATATTACTTGTATTAATATTATACTCAACAAATGCCGAACTATCGTAATGAGATACTTTGTTATTGTATGTATTGTAAGAATATAAACCTCCAAAAAATGTACCTATCCATATAGTTCCATTAGAATCCTCAGCAAAACTCATTACTTTATCAGATTTTAGCTTGCTATTGGAATTGTTTATATTTTTAAATCGTTTACTATTTTTTTTTAGAATATAAAAGCCTGATTCCCATGTACCAATTAAAATATTTCCATTAGAGTCTTTGAATATTGAAGTAGTTTCAAGTTTGTCCAAGCCATTAGCTATATTATTTTTATTATTAATTAAGTTAGTAAATCTACTTGTTTTTCTGTCATACACATCTATTCCACCTTCAGTAGTACTTATCCATAATCTATCTTTATCGTCTTTAATTATCCCTGTTACTGAACTAGAGCTTAATGAATTTGAATAACCTGAAATACTTCTTAAAGATTTAAATTTATTGTAATTCTCATTGTATACATCAATTCCATTATTATAATAACCTAACCAAATTCTATTCTTTTCATCCGTATAGGTGGACCAAATAGAGTTTGATTTTATTCCATCTTGAATATTTTTATCAAACTTGTAGTTTTCTATTTCATTTTTTTTATTACTAATTTCAAATAATCCATCATTCTCAGTTCCACATAATATATTGCCATCTTGCTTTAGTGATAATGATAATACTCTTTTATTAGTTATCATTAAGTTCTGAATTTTATAACTATCATCTGTATTAGTTATTTTTATAAGACCCTTACTAGATGTTCCAAGCCATAAAGTTTTATTATTGTCAATTAATATTGATTCAATAGAAGATTCAACAGTTTCATATTTATCATTTAAATCAAATTTAGTTAATTGTAGGGTGCTATTGTAGGGATCAAAAGTCATTAAGCCTTGGTTTGTTCCAACAATGAATTTCTCATCTTCTGTTTTAACAATTGAATTAATTAATAAACTTGAAATAGAATTATTTGATTTGTAATTGACTCTTTTAAAACTATAATCATTTTTGTTTAGTTTTAGAAGTCCATTTTGATGAGTACCAACAAGTAAAGTACTGTCATTGAATTCTTCAATAGCATGAACAGCAAACTTAATGTTTTGATTAGCCTCATTAAAAGTAATAGAATTAAACTTGTCTAGGTCACGACTGTAAAAATTTAGCCCTTCTTGAGTACCTGCCCAAATATTATTGTTTTTATCTTTAAGTAAGCTATGAACAAAAGAACTATTCAAGGTGCTTTTGTTATTGATAGCTTCTTTTTTATAAACCTTAAAATCCAAACTATTGTATTTGAAAACACCATCTCCAGAGGAACCTAACCATAACATCCCGTCATCATCTTTAACAATACATGAAATAGTAGTTTGATTTATATCATCACTTAATGGTATAAATTCATAATTATTTTGATACTGACTAGAAATAATATTAATCAAGGAAATATATATGCCAAGGAAAATATTATATTTTAAATTATTTTTCATCTACTCAATGATAATTATCTTTTAGCTAAATTCAAATTTTTTTAACCAATAAATTAAGAGATATTAAAATTGATGATGTCATTTTTTTTAATTAGATAATTTATTCTTTAGTTTGCTTCATATATTATATATATTGACAGATGTTTTACAAACTAAATATTAATTGAAAATTAATATTTGTTACTTTTAATAAAAACGTTGAATATATTTATATAAATGAGATTAACTTTAAACTATAAGCTAACAAGTACTTTTAGAAAAATGTTTAATAAAACATTATTATTTGTTCTTTCTTTATCTTTTTTTAGCTTTATTTCTACAAATAGTATTGATTCTAAGAAAATTTCTGTTGAAGATAGACCTAACTTTATTTTTTACTTAGCTGACGATCAGGACAAATTGGATTATGGTACTTACGGTAATCCTAATGTTGACACTAAAGCAGTTGATAAACTAGCTAGTGAGGGAATAAAGTTTAATAATTTTTACACAGGCCAAGCAATATGTGCACCCACAAGGTCACAGATTTTTACAGGAAAATATCCTGTAAAAAATGGATGTTTTGTTAACCATATTGGTGTAAAACCTAACACGGAGACTATAATTTCATACTTAGAAAATGAAGGATATGAAGTAGTCTTAGCTGGAAAGAGCCATGTTAAGCCTAATTCAGTATTTAAATGGTCAAAGTTCTTAGATCTAATTAAAATCGGAAATTCTAAACAAAGATATCTACCTATTTCAAAAATTGATAATTATTTATCTAAAGTAGACAAACCTTTTTGTCTAATTATAGCTTCAACATTTCCCCATGGTCCATATCCAAAATCAAATGATTATACCAATCAAGATATTTTCAAACTTCCTTACACAGGCAAAAATATACCAAACTACAAGACGGGATATTATCAAAACATAAAGGAAGATAATTATCAAATTAATGATATTTTAAATATAGTTGATAAGCATAATTTAAAAAATAATTCATTATTTGTTTATGCTGCAGATCATGGTATTTCAGGAAAATGGGGCCTTTCTGAACAAGGTCTTAAAGCTCCTTTTATTGTACGTTGGCCTGAAATGATTAAACCTAATATTCAATCTGATGTTATTCTTTCGTTTGTTGATGTAGTTCCTACTTTTTTAGATATTATTGGTGCCCAAGTATCTAAAGATATTGATGGATTAAGTTTTTATAAAACCTTATTGGGTGATGAGAATGAAATACATGATTACATATATGGCGTATCCACTATGCAAAATATTCAAAAATGTAAAGTTTTTCCATCTAGAATGATAAGAGAGAAACAATATAAATACATCAAAAATTTTAATTCTCTTGAGGTTTTTAAGAATAATATGGGAGAAAATGAGATTATTAATAAATTTATAGAAATCGGAGCAAGATCATTTCCTAATAAACCTTATGAGGAATTATATGACTTAGAGAAAGACCCATTTCAAAAAAATAATTTAGCTAAAGACAATAAATACTTACAAGTTAAGAACAGTCTAGAATTAGCTCTTGAGAAATGGATGATATCTCAAGATGATATTTTAATAACTAATAAGATGCCATTAATTAAACCAACTTTACATCCTTTGGATAGAAATTCTAAATGGAATAAGGTTTCCTTAGAACTTGAAAATAAATTAAATGAAAATGATTATATCGAATTACATTACTAATTATAATTTAAAAGTATTACTATTTACATTTTTTGTTTATTCTATAAACATTTATTGCAACTCAACAGATGAAAAATTAAATGTTATTTGGATTTCATGTGAAGATATGGGGCCCGTTTTAGGTACTTACGGGGTTAATGAAATATCAACTCCCAATATAGATAAATTAGCAGAGCAAGGAGTTAAATATACAAATGCCTACTCAACTGTTGGGGTTTGTGCTCCGAGTAGATTTTCTATTATCACTGGAATGTACCCTGCCAGATTAGGAGCTCATAATATGAGGACAGGTAGTTTTTACACTTATAAAGATCCAGATAAATTAACTTTCAGACAAAATAAAGGAGTTAAAGATAAAACGGGAGAAAATGTTCCTGAATATGAAGTTGTTACACCAGCTAATATTAAAGTCTTTACAGAATATTTAAGAAATGAAAATTATTACTGTGTAAACAACAACAAATGTGATTATCAATTTAATCCTCCTTTTACTGCTTGGGACGAAGTTAGTGGAAATGTATCATATAAAGATAGGCCTGTAAACACTCCCTTTTTTTATGTTAAAAACTTAATGGTTACCCATGAATCTAGAATATGGTTAAGGAAGGATGAACCAATTACAGTTGATAAAAACATTTTAAAAATACCAGCATATTATCCTGATATTCCTGAAGTTAGAAATGATATAGCAATTAAATATTCTAATATTCAAGAGATGGATAGGCAAGTCGGTGAAATAATCAGTGATTTAGAGCAAGACAACCTTTTGGATAAAACAATAATATTTTTTTGGAGTGATCATGGAGGGAACCTTCTAAGACAAAAAAGAGCTGTTGGAAATAGTGGATTAAAGGTCCCTTTAATAGTGAGGTTTCCTGATGGTTATAGATCTGGAGAGGAAGATGATAGAATTGTATCGTTAATGGATTTAGGTCCGACAACAATGTCTCTATTAGGAATTAAGCCACCTTCATTTTTAGATGGTAAAGCTTTTTTAGGCAAGTTTGAAACAAAACCAAGATCTTATGCATTTGGCTCTGCAGATAGGTTTGATGAATCTACTGATATGCAAAGGTCTGTTATTGATGGTAGGTATGTTTATATTAAAAACTTTATGCCAGAAATCCCATTAATTTATAGAAATAAATACCGAGAGCAAGTTTCCATGAATAAAAAAATTATTCAGATGAGTAATGATAATGAGTTAATAGGTGACTCAAAATATATATTCATGAAAACAAAACAAATAGAAGAATTGTATGATTTAAAATATGACCCATACGAGGTTAAAAATATTGCCAATAACCCTAAATATAATGATAAATTAATTGAATTAAGAGATGCTTTAAAATCTTGGCAAAATGAAATTGATGATAAGGGATTTACAAATGAATCAGAGTTGATAAATGAATTTTGGCCTAACATGATTCAACCACTTACTATGCCTGTTAAAGTTACAGTTTTAGACAACATTATTTCACTTAAATGTGATACTGACGGAGCATCTATTGGTTACCAGACTGGATCACAAATAGGATCTCAAAATTGGAATTTATATAATAAACCATTCAATCTTTTGCCCAATCAAAAATTAGCGGTTAGAGCCATTAAAATTGGCTATAAAGCTTCAACTATTACAAATATTAATTAAACAAACTTAAATTCCTTTTTATATCAACTATTTTAATCTCATATATTATAGAAATCGATCAATTTTTACTATAATTTTTTATCTACTTAATATATCTTAGTAATATGAAAAACAGATTAAATTTAATCCCAACACTTATTGCATTTTTTTTAAGTATTCAACCATTTTTAGCTCAAGAGGATAAAAAGAATCATAATTTTCTTTTTATTTCTGTTGATGATTTTAGACCCGAAATTAATTCATATGGAGTTAAAAAAATGATTACTCCAAATATTGATAATTTAGCATCAGAGGGAATATTATTTAACAATGCATTTACTAACATTGCTGTTTGTGGCGCTAGTAGGGCAAGTTTAATGACTGGAATTAGACCAAGTCAATCTCGTTTTAATGATTATACTACAAGAGCTTCTCTTGATACTCCAAATGCAATTTCATTAAATCAAATTTTTAAAGAAAACGGATATGAAACAATATCTTATGGTAAAATATATCATCATCCAGACGACACTGCTGAGTACTGGACAGAATCTGATGGCGGTGCTCATCAAGCTGATTACCAGGATCCAATTTCCATAGATCGTAAACGTAATGGAGAAGTAGGGGAGCATGGCAGAAAGGGGCCTGCTTTCGAATATCCTGATGTAGACGATTATGCTTACAATGATGGTAAAGTCACTAAAAGAGCTTTAGATAAACTAAAAGTTTTAAAAGAAGAGAATAAACCATTTTTTATGGCCGTTGGTTACGTTTCACCTCACTTACCATTCATTCAGCCAAAGAAGTATTGGGATATGTACGATCATAGTGAAATTGTATTAGCGGACAACCCTTATCAGCCAGAAAACTCACCATATATAGCAATGCATGCCCAGCACGATTCTGCTGAATTACGAGGGATGTATTTAGATATTCCAAGTGAAGGATTATTGAGTGATGATCTTTCTAAAAATTTAATTCATGGATATTATGCTAGCGTAACTTATATGGATGTACTTATTGGAGAATTAATTGCAGGACTTGATGAATTAGGTTTAAGAGATAATACTACTATTGTACTATGGAGTGATCATGGGTATTTTCTAGGTGAACATGGGTTTTGGTGTAAACACAGTACATTTCATGAGGCAGCTAAGATTCCATTTATAATCTCTTCCCCTAATTATGAGAAAAACATGACAGCAGACTCTTTTACAGAACTTGTAGATTTGTACCCAACTTTATGTGAAATAGCAAAGATAACTCCACCGAGTTACCTTCAAGGTAAAAGTTTGACTCCAGTACTAGAAGATCCAACAATTACATTAAAGGATGAAATATATACACGTTACAAGGAAGGTGAGGCAGTTGTTGATAAAGATTATTCATACACTGAATTTTATAGAGGCGAAAAATACTTAGGCAATATGCTTTACGATATGAATGCTGACATAAAACAAAACACCGATATATCTAAACTTTCAATAAATAAAGACTTAGTTGAAAAATATAGTAGGAAGTTGAAAGTAATGAGAGATTTTGTGAACAAAGATTATTTAGAAAAATAAATAATTTTATCTTTTAATAGAAAAAATAGTATGAATTTTAACATCTTAGTTTATGGGAAAAAATCAATTGTTTTTGTGTTGTTATTGTTCTCTGTTAATTTAATTTATTCACAAGAATTGTATGTCTCTCAGCCACTTGGTTCAGATTCAAATTCTGGTTCGGAATCATCTCCATTTAAAACTATAAATAAAGCAATTTCTGAGTCTATTCCTGGAACAACTATTCTAGTTATGGATGGTTTGTATCAAAATAATAACTATGGAACAGGACTTAATGGAACTTCATTAAATAACAGTCCTGTTGTAAACTTTAATCAATCAGGAGTAATAGGATCTCCAATTACTTTAAAAAATCTTAATGGACATTCTCCAAAGATTCAATTTGATGGTGCTGGTGGTATTAAATTTCCTAATGGAGTTAATAATATTATTGTTGAAGGATTTGAGATTGAAGGACCATCGGCTTCAATAACCTATGAACAAGCTATTGCAGATAGAGAATACAAAATATTAGTTTCTGAAGATGATGATGATAATACATCATATAATCACAACTATTTTTCAGGAAAAGGTATATGGGGTTATGGCCCGCATAATAATATTATAATTAGAAACAATGTGGTTTATAATACTCCTGGATCAGGAATTCGTTTTAATGATAGTGATTATATTACAATTGAAAATAATACTGTTTATAATACTACTTGGTGGACTTCTTCTGCTTCTAGTGCTGTTGTTTATGCTGAATCTATTTCATCAGAAGGAGATAATGGCTCTGATATTAAAATGATAATGCGAGGTAATATTATTTATAATAATTGGAATCGTATTCCTTTCTATGTCACTCAGCTTCCAGATAACAATGGTAATGTAGGTGGTAATTATGGTACTGCAAGTCAAGACTATATATTAGATGGACAGGGCCTTTATGTTACAAGAAGTGACCCTGATTATGCAGGAATCTTTTTATTTGAAAACAATATTTGTGTTAACAATGGAAAAAATGGTATTAATTTTGATCATTCTGATTCTGCCTCAGCTATTTATAGAAATAATACACTTTATTTTAACGGAGTTCATAATATTATCCAAATGCAAGAACATGGAGAGCTATTACATGTTGGTAATAATAAAGTAGCTGGAATTAAAGCAAACGGTGTTTTGAATGCTACTGTAGTTAACAATATTATAGTTACTAGAGATAATGAATATTCAGCACTAGCTTTTAATGATATTACAGGAACTAGATTAGCAGTTAATAATATTTTTCAAAATGGAACGTATGCATGGCCTGCGACTGTAGACAATAACCTTGTCAATGTTGATCCACTTTTTGTTTCAGCCCCAACAACAGTAAATGGATTAATAGATATTTCAATTACAGATTTTTCACTTACATCAAATTCACCTGCAATTAATGCTGGTAATCCAAATCATACTCCCTTGACTGATATTATTGGAAATATAAGGCCAACTCCTCCTAATGCAGTATCGTCGTCAAGTTTTGAAGGAACTACTGATCAGTGGACGGCTTTTGGTGCAACTATAAGCCCTAGTGCTGATGAGTTTTTGTCTGGAAGCAATAGTTTACTAATTAGTGATAGAACACTAAATTGGCATAGTCCAAAATTAGTATTAACAAACTTATTGACAGTTGGTGAGAGCTATACTTTTAATGTTTGGGTTAAATTATCAGATGGTGTTTCTGGAACAACACAATTGACAATAAAAAATACTGATCTAAACACTTACAATAATTTAACATCCTCCGTAGATGCTTCTAATGAAGAATGGATACAACTTAGTGCAGATTACACACACGAATCATCAGATAATATGTTTCTTTATGTAAAAGGTCCAGTAGTTAATAATGGAATTGGGGGAGATTATTTTATAGATGATTTTTCATTAGTTTCTCAAGGGTCAGCACCAATTGATTTTTCAAATATTGATGATGTAGTTGATATTGGAGCATATGAATTTTTAGACTCAACTTTTTCTATGGATAATATTGATGAGAATCTTAAAAATATATTTTTATATCCAAACCCTGCCAAAGATTTAGTATTTGTCTACGGGTTGAATTCTGATAGTAGAATTGATCTATTTGATTTATTAGGAAATAAGTATTATGTTAACTACACTTATATGGATTCTAAAGTTGTTTCTATTAATGTGAATAAACTTTCAGCAGGATATTATTTAATAAGAATACACAATACCCAAAACAATTCATTTAAAACAATGAAACTCTTAAAAAAATAAATTAGTGATTAATTTTACGATATGAAAAAGAACATAAATAATTTTAATATAATATTGTTTTTTGCTGTTATTTTTTGTGCTTCCTCTTATGGAAATAATTTAAATTCAACAGATTCACTTAAAAAATATTATAGTAGTTTCTTTAATATAGGGGCTGCAATAAATGAAGATATTATTTTAGGTCTTGACAATGACTCTAAACAGATTGTAGAAACACAATTTAACTCAATAACCCCTGAAAATTCATTAAAGTGGATGTTTGTTCAACCATATCCCAACTCCTTCAACTTTACAGTTGCTGATAAGTACGTAAATATTGGTATAAAGAACAAAATGCATATTGTTGGGCATGCCCTAGTTTGGCATTCTCAATTAGCAGACTTTATGCAAAACGTTAAAAGTAAAGCTGAAATGAATAAGCATTTTGAGAATCATATTAATACTGTAGTTTCAAGATATAAAGGAAAAATTGATGCTTGGGATGTAGTAAACGAGGCTTTTAATGAAGATGGTTCATTAAGAGAGTCTGTTTTTTATAAATTTTTAGGTAAAAATTATATTGAGAAAGCTTTTAAACTGGCTAACGAAATTGACCCAAATGCAGATTTAATATACAATGATTATAATTTATATAAAAAAGAAAAAAGGGATGGAGTTATCCAAATGGTTAAACAAATGCAGTCAAAAGGAATTAAAATTGATGGTATTGGTGTTCAAGCTCATTGGAGCTTAAATCAACCTTCACTAAATGAAATTGAACAAATTATATTTGATATTTCTGAATTAGGAGTTGATGTAATGTTTACAGAGCTAGATATTTCAGTTCTTCCCAGTCCGTGGGAGCAGGTAGGAGCAGAGGTTAGTCAAAACTTTTCAAGATTTGAAGGAGATGCTAAAATGAACCCTTACCCAGATAAATTACCCAAATCTATTCAAAATAAACTAGCTAAACGTTACAACGATATTTTTCAATTATTCATAAAGCACAGTGATAAAATTAGTAGGGTTACTTTTTGGGGAGTAATGGATAAACATTCTTGGTTAAATGATTTTCCAATAAAAGGTAGAACTAATTATCCATTATTATTTGACAGAAATTATCAAGCAAAAGAAGCGCATAAATCACTTATTATTTTAGGCTCTTCAAACAAGATTAATCATTAATAAATCAAATTATGAATATTGTATCTCAAAAATTATCTGTACTTGAAAAGTTTGGTTACAGTTTAGGTGATTTAGCTGCTAACCTAGTATTTCAAACCTTGATGACATATTTGGCTTATTTTTATACTGACATTTACGGCTTAAATGCTTCAGATGCTACAGCCATTATGTATATAGTAGGGACAGTTGCTGCATTTAGTTTTAACCCCGTAATTGGTGCTTTAGCTGATCGAACTAACTCAAAATGGGGTAAGTTTAGACCTTGGATTTTATATACTTCTATTCCATTAGGAATTATTTCAGTTATGGCTTTTAGCACTCCAAATTTTAGCTACGAGGGTAAAGTTGTTTATGCCGTAATTACCTACACATTACTTCTTTTATTATATGCATCAAGTAACCTTCCATACTCTGCTCTGAGTGGAGTTATTACAGGAGATATGAAAGAACGTAATAGTATTTCTTCATATCGATTTGTAGCTGTTATGTTTGCGCAATTTTTTGTACAAGTATTTATGTTGCCTATAATAATATATTCTGGTGCTGGTGATAAAGCATTGGGAATTGAAATTGTGATGACTTGGCTCGCTGTTATTGGAACAATAATGCTTTTAATTACTTTTTTTACAACTAAAGAGAGAATTGTTCCTACTGAAGAACAAAAATCTAGTGTATTTGAAGATTTAAAAGATTTAATAACAAATAAGCCTTGGCTGATAATGTTAACTTTAACAACATTAACTTTCATTTCTTTAGCTATGAAAGGAGGTTCGTACGTGTATTATTTTGAAAATTATATTGATGAGTCAAGATTAACTGTTTTTATTAGCCCTATTCTTGATTATTTAACATCTATTGAGATAAATTTTTTCGGTAATGACCCTGTCTCTGCCGGATTTGGATTATTTAATGCAGGAGGGATAATATTTATGATTTTTGGAATTGGTTTATCTAAATCACTTGCAGACAGATTTGGAAAAAGAAATATCTTTGCACTATTTTTATTTATATCTACAATATTTATTATTCTTTTTTACTTTTTTGATAAATCATCAGTTGAGTTGATGTTTGGTTCACAAATTTTACATGGTTTCTTTTATGGTATTACTATCCCATTGCTTTGGGCAATGATAGCGGATGTTGCAGATTACTCTGAATGGAAAAATAATAGAAGAGCTACTGCAATAATTTTTTCAGCAATGATGGTAGGTTTAAAGTTAGGCTTAACTATTGGTGGCGGCTTAGTAGTACAAATTTTAGGGAATTACGGATATGAAGCAAATAAGGAGTTAGCTCAATCTGAACATGTTATTCAAGGGGTTAAATTATTGGTTAGTATATATCCTGCAATTCCATTTTTAATTGGAATTACATTGTTATACTTCTATGAAATTAATAAAAAGATGGAAACTCAAATTGAAATGGATTTAAGAAATAGAAGACTTAATAAATAGTATATGCCTGAAGATAATATTGACCATATTGATTTTGACAAATTAAATCAAAATTCAATTTCAAAACCATTAATTAAAAAAATATATACAGCAGATCCTTCTGCCCATGTTTTTAATGGAAATATATATATATATCCCTCTCATGATATAGATGCAGGAGAAGCATTTGATGATTTAGGTAGCCATTTTGCAATGGAAGATTATCATGTTATTTCAATGGATTCAATTTCTAGTGAAGCAATCGATAACGGAGTAGCCTTACATCTAAATGACGTTCCTTGGGCTAAACAACAAATGTGGGCGCCTGATGCTAATGAAAAAAATGGGAAATATTATTTATTCTTTCCGGCTAAGGACTATAATAATATTTTTAGGATTGGAGTTGCTGTAAGTAATTCACCTACTGGTCCATTTATTGCTCAACCAAAACCTATTAGTAGAAGTTTTTCAATTGACCCAGCTGTATTTAGAGATGATGATAATAGCTATTACATGTATTTTGGGGGGCTCTGGGGTGGACAGTTACAAAGATGGAGAGAAGGATATTTTAATGCAGATAAGCCAGAAAGTCCAACTGCCTTTATACCAAATGATGACGAGACAGCTCTATTACCATTTGTTGCAAAAATGAATGATGGTTTATTAGAATTTTCTGAAGAGCCTAAAGAAGTTCAAATATTGGATGAAAATGGTAAACTTCTGTTAGCTGGAGATAATGATCGTCGATTTTTTGAAGCAGCCTGGCTTCATAAATATAACGGAAAGTATTACTTTTCTTATTCTACAGGAGATACTCATTTTATATGTTATGGAATTGGAGATAATCCATATGGTCCATTTCATTATAAAGGTCGTATTCTCAATCCAGTAGTTGGATGGACTTCACATCATTCAATTTGTGAAGTTGAAGGAAAGTCTTATTTGTTTTATCACGATTCTTCACTTTCTAAAGGTGTAACTCATTTAAGATGTGTAAAAGTAAAAGAAATTAAATATCGTAGTGATGGTTCTATTATTACACTAAACCCATATGAAGATCGTTAATACTTCTTCAATTAACACTTTTTTATGTATTCATAAGCTTAATGACTGTATTTGACTCATAAATCTCACCCGGTAATAATTCAGTAGATGGAAAGTTAGGTTGATTTGGTGAGTTTGGAAAATGTTGAGTTTCTAAACATATCCCAGTATTTTTTTTATGTTTAGATTTTAGATTGTTACCAGTATAAACTTGTATCCCTGGTTCATCTGTATAAACTTCAATTTTTCTTTCTGTTTCTTCATTAACTAAAACTGCTGCTAGTTCAATCTTTTTCTTAAAATACTTATCCAATACCCAGCAATGGTCTAATTCAGATGAAAGTTTAGTTAAATTTGAAAAATCATATTTAGTATCTCTTACATTTAATAATTTTCCGGTAGGAATCAAATCACTAGATACTTCTAAGTATTTATTTGATTTTAATAAAAGCTTATGATTAAAAATATCATTATTTAAACTAGAGCCTAAATTAAAGTAACTGTGATTAGTAAAATTAACTATTGTTTTTTTATCTGTTTTTGCAATATATTTAATTTCTAATTCATTATTGTTATTTAACGTGTAGAAGACAGTAGTATCTAAATTCCCAGGAAACCCACCTTCATAATCTTTACTAAAATAATTTAAGATTAATGATACAGAATTTTTTCTTTTGATGGAACTTGCTCTCCATACTTTTTTATGGAACCCAGAAAAACCTCCATGTAAATGATTTTCTCCTATATTTTTATCAACATGAATCTGTTTATTTTCAATTTTGAAGCTACCGTCTTTAATTCTATTAGCGTATCTACCAATAATTGCTCCGAAAAATGGTTGGTTGTCCTCGTAATATTTTAGATTATCATATCCTAGAACAATATTTCCTAAGACACCTTTATTATCAGGAAAAAATAATTTAGTTATAATACCCCCATAATTGATGATTTCTAAAGAAATACCATTTGAGTTTGTTAATGTGTATAATGTGACTTTTTCACCCTGAGATGTGGTTCCGTAATATTTTTTTTTAATTTTCATTTTTTCCAAAGACTATCCATATCTTCAAGTTTTTTCCCTTTTGTTTCAGGAACAAATTTCCATACAAAATACCCAGCTAGAATAGACATTACTCCATATATCCAATATGCAAAACCATTGTTAAATGTTTCCGTTAAATAAGTATTGTTATTCATTATTGGAAAAGTTGCAGAAACCAAATAATTGGATGCCCATTGAGCAGCTACTGCTATCGCCAAGGCCTTGTTTCTAATGTTATTGGGAAATATTTCTGATAATAGCACCCATGTCACAGGTCCCCAACTTAAAGCAAAACTAGCTACATAAATCATCATACAAACTAACGCTACATAACCACCTACATTTCCATAAAAAGTTAATCCTAACGCTATCATTGAAATTGCCATTCCAATTGCTCCAATTATCATCAAAGGTTTTCTTCCATAAATATCAACTGTTTTTATAGCAATAATTGTAAATAAGAAATTTACTATACCAACTAAAATTGTCTGAAGTAAAGCAGTATCTGTAGCTAAGTCCAAGGTTTTAAATATTTCAGGAGCATAGTACAGTACTACATTTATTCCAACAAATTGTTGAAAAACAGAAAGTAAAACCCCAATTACAACAATCCCAAAACCATACGTAAACAAGGGAGCAGTTTTTTCTTTGAGAGTATCTTTTATGTCATTTAAGATTTCAACTGCTTCTTTTTCATCATTTACTTTTTTTAACACTTCTAATGCTTTTTCCTCATTATCATGATAAACTAATGATCTTGGAGTATCTGGAACAGTGTAAAGCAAAATAAGAAATATTGTAACAGGAATAAGTTCTGAAGCAAACATGTATCTCCATCCGAATTCATTTAACCAACTATCATCTCCACTTAAAGCTATAAAGTAGTTTACAAAATAAACAACCATAAAACCACCAACTATAGCTAATTGATTGTATGAGACTAACTTACCTCTTTTATTTGCTGGTGCTATTTCGGCAATATATACTGGTGACATCATAGATGCTATTCCAACTCCAATTCCTCCAATTATTCTATAAAAAATAAATACATTAGATAAAGTATGGTCTCCTTGACCAATTGTGGTGATAAACATCTCAGGCATTGATGAACCTAATGCTGATATAAAAAATAATACCCCAGCTATAATTAAACTGTTTTTTCTTCCAAACATTTTACCTATTAAACCACCAATTGCCCCACCAATTATGCAACCAATTAGAGCACTGGATACTATAAAACCAGTTAGTCTGCTTGACTCAAATTCCGCCAGACCTTTAGGATCTACAAAAAAACTCTCTAAAGAGCCTACTGTGCCAGAAATTACTCCCGTATCATAACCAAACAAAAGACCTCCTAGTGTAGCAACTAGTGTTAGTTTTATTAAATAGCCATTACTTTTATTATTCAATTTTTTATATTTTAAATATGTTGATTTATAATATTCTCAAATAATTCTTGTTTTCCACTTTGTAGCTTTAATTCTCCATTTTCGGTTGCAATTTTATATAGATCTTCTAATTGTAATTTTCCAGATTCAAAATCAGCTCCTTTACCAGAATCAAAAGATGAATATCGCTCTTTTCTTAATTTTTCATAAGGAGAGGAGCTAATAATTTTGTCTGCGGTCAATAGTGCTCTTGCAAAAGTATCTGCACCACCAATATGCGCATGGAATATATCTTCTACATCTGTAGAATTTCTTCTAATTTTTGCATCAAAATTTATTCCACCTCCTTGAAGTCCTCCAGCTTTTAGAAATACCAGCATCGCTTCAGTAGTTTCTTGTATATTATTTGGAAATTGATCAGTATCCCATCCGTTTTGATAATCTCCTCGATTAGCGTCTATACTCCCTAACATTCCCGCTTTAGCAGCTACTTCTAATTCATGTTGCATTGTGTGTTGAGCTAGTGTAGCATGGTTTACCTCAATATTCATTTTAAAGTCTTTTTCTAGCCCGTACTCTTTTAAAAAACCAATTGCTGTTGCAGAATCAAAATCATATTGATGTTTCATAGGTTCCATTGGTTTAGGTTCTATAAAGAAATTCCCTTTAAACCCTTTTGATCTAGCATAATCTCTAGCCATTGCTAAAAATTGTCCCATATGGTCTAATTCTCTTCCCATATCTGTATTTAACAGTGACATATATCCTTCTCTACCTCCCCAGAAAACATAATTTTCTCCATCAAGAGCCATTGTTGCGTCCAGTGCTAGTTTTACTTGACCACCAGCTCTTGCTACAACGTCAAAATTTGGGTTGGTTGCCGCACCATTCATATAGCGTGGATTAGAAAAACAATTTGAAGTTCCCCACAAAAGCTTAACTCCAGACTTGTTTTTTTTGTTTTTTAAGTATTCTACAATCGTTGATAGTCGTTGTTCAGACTCTAAAAAACTTGGTGCTTCTTGAATTAAATCATAATCATGAAAACAGAAATAATTAAACCCCATTTTTGTAATAAACTCGAATGCTGCATCTGCTTTATCTTTAGCTGCTTGAATCGGATCATTTGATTGATCCCATGGAAAATTTTGAGTACCTGGACCAAATGGATCAGCTCCAACTCCACAAAACGTATGCCAATAAGCAACAGCGAATTTAAAGTGTTCATTCATAGTTTTGCCAGCAACAACTTGAGTAGGATTATAGTATTTAAAAGCCAAGGGATTATCAGAGTTTTTTCCCTCATACTTAATTTCCCCTATTCCTTTATAGTATTCCTTATCTCCTAATAATATCATAATTTATTTATTTAACAATGTTTTTAATTCGTTTTTCCAGTTCTTATATGCTTTGATATATTCTTTATTGTTTTTGTTAGGTTTGTATGTTTTAACATGATTATTTTGTGATAAAAAATCACCAAATTTATCAAAATCACCATCAATTAAACCTGAAGCTCTAGCAGCTCCAACAGAGCCTGTTGTGTTGTAAATTTCAATATCATGATTGATTAATGTGGACACAGTGTTAGAGAAAATATCAGATTTAAATAAATTATCATTTCCAGCTTTTATAATCTTAATCTGAGTTCCATCATCTTTCATAATTTCTATCCCATAAACAAATGAAAATGCAATTGCTTCTAGGCTAGCTCTATATAAATGACTTTCTGAATGAATGTTTAAGTTTAAGTTAAAAAAATGTGTACCAATGTTTTTGTTATTAAACATTCTTTCAGATCCATTTCCAAATGGAATAACTACTAAACCATTAGATCCAATAGGTATTTTATCAGCTGAATTATTCATTTCTTCGTAAGAACTGGCAGATGTGTTTTTTTTAAGCCATTTGTACATTATTCCCGCTCCATTTATACAAAGTAACTTTCCTATAAGTTGGTTATTGTTTGAGTAGTTAACATGAGCAAAATGATTAATTCTAGTAGATTCTTTAGATTTTAATTTATTGGTCACAGCATATACAACACCTGAGGTCCCACCAGTTGCTGCAACTTCACCATTTTTTAAAACATTTAAAGATAAAGCATTATTTGGTTGATCACCAGCCCTGTACGTTATTGGAATTCCGACCGGAAGACCCGTTTCTTTCGCTGATCTTGATGTTGTTTCCCCTTGATTTGTAAAATTTTCAACAATATTTGGAGTTAGTGATGTGTCTATTTTGTAATAATTAAGTAACCATTTTGCTACTTTATTTTCCTTGTAATCCCATAATATCCCTTCAGAGAGGCCATTTCTTGTGCTATTAACTATATTGGTCATTTTAAATGCTATGTAATCTCCAGGCAGCATAAATTTATAGATTTTTCTATAAATATCTGGTTCGTTTTCCTTAACCCATTTTAGTTTAGAAACTGTAAAATTTCCAGGGGAATTTAAAAGATTTTCAGAACATTTTAGTGATCCTATATCATTAAATGCTGTATTTCCTATCTCAACAGCTCTACTGTCACACCAAATAATAGAATTTCTTAGTGAGTTACCTTTTTTATCAATAATGACAAGACCATGCATTTGATATGAAATACCGATAGAAATAATTTCACTACTATCAAGCTTTGATTCTTTTAAAATTCTTCTAGTTCCATTGCATATATGTTTCCACCAATTATTCGGATCCTGTTCTGCCCAATCATTTTGTGTTGAAATTATTTGCATTTCATTTTTAGGTTCACTCAGTGTGTGAATGTTTTTTCCAGTTTTAGAGCAAACTATAGATACTTTTATTGAAGAACTTCCTAAATCATACCCTATGTAATACATATAAATTATTTATAGTGAAATTTAATAAAACTATTTTAAATATAATAAGCACAGTCATGTTAATTATGAAGCTAAAGCTAATAAAAATGAAGCCTTTTATCTATTTCCTTTTTATTATTCGATGAGTCTCAGATTTTTCATTTGTAGATAAATTAAGAATATATATACCGTTTATCAAGTTACTTATAGTTATGGTTTCATTTATTAACGAGGAACCTTTAGATACTAATTTAGAATTCATATCATACAGCTCGTATTTAAAACTAGAATAATCTTGATTTTTTGTTTTGATAATCAAGTCATTATACACAGGGTTAATTACGTAAAATATTTTATTTTTATCGTCGTTGCTTGTTAAGCTATTAGAGTAGCAGTTGGTTGCTACAGAAAACTCATCTTTTATTAAATTATCAATTTTAGTTTCTGAAAAACTTTGATTTAATGTATTGTTAAAAAAGGTTGCATCCAATGCTAGGTTATCTGCCCCAAGATAATCTTGAAGTAAGGTTCCAAGTGTATCTCTATAGTCATATTGAACAGTTTGAATTTGATATCCATTATCTTGACTAGCTTCATTTAAGTCAGGATTAAAACCTGAAACTCCACCCTTGACTGGCGCTCCAAAAACAAACATTGGTGCAATTTCACCATGGTCTGTCCCAAGGCTACCATTTTCAGCAGCTTTTCTACCAAATTCTGAGTAAGTTAATCCAACAACATCATTTTTAAGATTCATAGCACTAAGGTCGTCCATAAAAGCTGCTACAGCTGAAGATAATTTAGTTAATAAATCATTATGATCGCCTAGTATGTCATTTGATCCTTGATTTTGACCAAAATGAGTGTCAAAACCAGCTAACTTTACCATATAAACTTTAGATTCAAGTCCACCGCTAATTAATCTGGCTACAGTTTTTAATTGATTTGATATATCTGTATCTGGATAACTTACTGCATTTTGACCATTATTAAAAGAATTTGATATGGCTTCTGAATACATATTTGATAAAGCATCAGTTTGAATTATATATTCAAGCTCATGACCATAGTCAGAAATTGGAATATTTTCTGGAGGATTTCCTGCCATTCCACTAATTAATGAATAAAATCCAGAGGGATCTTGACCATTTATATTTACAGACAATCCATGCTCATTCTCACCATGAAAGCCTAAAGAATTACTTTTAGAGCCAATTTCAACCCCTAAAGGGTATGAGTTTTGCATTAAACCTGCATAATAAGATTCCATAAACCTTCCAATCCAACCAGAGTTGTTGCCATTATCCCAGCTATTACCGTCATTAGCAGTTGAATATATATCAGTTGATGCAAAATGACTTTTGTTTTGTGAAGGATAGCCTACTGACTGAATTATTCTTAATAAATCATTATCATAAAGATTTTTAATGCCAGTAAGTGATGGATGAAGACCAATTTGTTGAGTTTCATCTAATGTTTCATCAAGATTTATATATGAATTTATGCCACTATTAGGTATCTTTAAATTAGGTCTTAAATTTGAGTATATATCATAATAGTTAAGAGGGATTATTGTGTTTAGACCATCATTTCCACCAGCTAAATTTATTAAAACTAATTTTCTGTTTGAAATTGTACAGTCTAAAAAGCTTTTAGCAATATTTAGAGAAGCTGTTACTTGGGATGGGAGTAGACTAATCGCTGAAGCAGTAGATGTAAGTTTTATAAAATTTCTTCTTTTCATGTCGTTTACATTAATTGGTTTTCAGCTGCGTTAGCCATTGATATAATTAATGTATTAAGTCTATTTCTAATAATAGTATCATCATTAGAATTTAGATATTCTATCCAGCTATCATACCAATAGTAAGATGGATAACCTGAAAGTATTAATTGTACAAAATAACTAATTCTGTCATAGTCAATATTATTTGGATATAATAATTCGGCAATTTCACTTACTAAAGAATATAAATCACCTGGATTAGATGAAATTAACTCAACAAAATTAACACTATCAAGATCTGTTCCTATTAATCCATTAGTAGCTAGTCTGTTTCTTCCTGAAATCAGGCATTCTATTAAGCGATATCTAGCAAGTAGTGTATTTGACGAAAACCACTGTCTGTCAAAATTAGGGCTTTGATAGTTGGCTGGATATCCAGCAACTGTGTCCGGTGCATAAATACCCATTCCAGCCATTGGTAAAAAGTTATTATGATTAAACAAATGCCAAAATCTATAAAAACCATTTATGTTTGAATTAGGATTTGGAATATCTATATTAAATATACTAACCATTTCACTCATCAGTTGAAGAGGGTTTTTTACAATACTACCAATAATTTCATCATTTGAATTTTCATCGTTTAAGTCGTAAAAATGTGTAGAAGTTAGTAATGTTTTAATTACTGGGCTTATCTGAAAATTACTTGAAATTAATTCTTGAGCTAAATCATTAATTACTGTATCTTCTGTTTCTTGACTCCACTCACTTTTTACGAAAAATCTATAAATCTTTTTAACATAATTTATTGCAGTTGCTTCTTGGTTGAAAATCATATCAACAAGTTGATCGATCTCATGAAACATTCCAGACGATGTTCCAGAACCATTAATTACATTATTGCTAAAAGCATAGCTGAACTGTTTATCCCCGCTATCATGCTGATTAGTATTGGTTCTTCCCATAGGAATGTTGGTGTCAGAATCAATAATAGATCTATCTAATTGAGTTTTAAATCCAGAGAAAACTCTTGCAGCTTGTTGTACATCACCCTCAGTATAATTTGTATAATCTCCATCACCAACTTGCTCACCTTTACCAATTGTGAATAATTCTAAGAATTCTCTAGCATAATTTTCATTTGGATTATCTGCATTATTTGTAGTATTGTCCAGATATAGTAACATTGCGTTGTCTAAAGTTATTTTTTTTGAGAGATCTTTTAAACTTCCAGAAGAGTAAAATTCCAATAATTTTAAATGATCAAAATAATAAGTAGATGCGCCAGTCCCATCGTCTTTTGAAGTGGTAAAAGTTGTATGCAGAAAAAACGTTATTTTATCTCTAATACTGTTTCTGTTCATTATATTATACCACCACCACCCTGCAACTAAAGATCTTTTTCTTGCTTGGTTAGGAATTGTATTTGGAAGATAGTCAGAGCTTATCCAATATCCATGGGGATCGTCTGCAGGTAGAGGGTCGTATGGTTCAGTCCAAATATTTGGTTGGTGATTTTCTAAAAAACTTATGGCTTCAAGCGGAGTCATTATTGAAACAGCATCTAAAATTTCTTTAGAATAATGAAAACAAGCTCTTCTTAATAGATGCTTAGCATTTTTTTTACCTAAAATAGAATTAGAGGTAGTAAGAGACATGTTTTTTTATTAAAAGTACAAATAACTAAATAAGATAAATATAAATTATTGGTATATAAATATAACAAATTATATTTTTTATTTAAAATTTGATTTAGATATAGAGTTGATTTTTTTTATTGTCAATAAAAAAACCCTTACTAATTTAAATTAGCAAGGGTTTGAGCGGAGAAAGAGGGATTCGAACCCCCGGAGGTGTGACCCTCAACAGTTTTCAAG
>ERZ807291.2853-NODE-2853-length-25365-cov-26.477953_pt1 | contig 25365 bp, 18 predicted proteins | sample MGYA00521257_ERZ807291 | MGnify/ENA primary metagenome ERZ807291 (study PRJEB31413, sample SAMN03169783) | marine metagenome | biome: Marine; feature: Water; material: Subsurface seawater | place: North Sea | collected 2011-04-28 | depth 1 m m ... | reverse complement strand
GCAATTATCATTGTAATCATATCTGAGGTATCCAAACGCCTTCCTCTTCTTGGCAGTTTAATCGCATCTTTGCCTTTGGTGTCGGTGTTGGGTATGGTTTGGATGTATGGTGAAACGAGGGACATGGTTCGGATTGCAGATCATGCAGAAGGGACATTTTGGTATGTCTTACCCTCGCTGCCCATGTTCTTGCTTATGCCGTGGTTAATACGGAAGGGTGTATCCTTTCCTGCAGCCTTGTCCGCGGGCATTATTCTCACCGGTGTACTTTATTTTATAATGACCAAAGCTTTGTCGAAATTTGGCATGAATTTGTAAGGAAATTACCTATATTTTTGAATCCTCCCTTGATTATTGGAGCGTTATTGGGGGCATCCTCAGTTCTCCTCGGTGCCTATGGTGCTCACGGACTTAATGATGTCTTCATTCAATTCCCCAAAATGAAGACTGCTTACCATAACGCGGTGGATTATCAGTTTATCCATTCCCTACTGCTAGTTATCCTGGGCATTTCATCTTATATGCCCAAATTTCAACTTCCTCGTTATCTTTGCTGGCTGCTTTGTCTTTCCATCCTGCTTTTCTCCTTCAGTATCTATGTGTGGGTATTCGGGGGACCAAGCTGGGTGATTAAGCTAACCCCTTTGGGTGGTACTGGATTTTTCTTGTCCTGGATGCTTTTGATCCGGACAGCTTGGCTTAACCGGAAAAAAGAATAAAACTCCCCACCTATGAGCAAAGCTATTACCGCTGCAATCTGGTTATTTACCGTCCTTTTCGCCTACTGGATGGGGATAAGGAATTCCATCGAAGCACTGTCCGAAACGAACCATGCTGCCCCCCTTGATATCCTCCCGAACAAGGTGGAGGCAAGCCCGCCGCCCGATTCTCCCAAAGAGAGTTCATCCAAACAATCCTCTGAGATTACTGAATTGCCTTCCGCCGAAATCACCGTAGAGCTTGCTGGCAATCCATTGGATAGCTCAGGGAAAAGGAAGGGATTTGAGAATCTAAAGTCATCCCATCCAATTGAGAGGTTGCAAGCTTTTGCTGAGTTACTCAAAAACCCAGACCCGCAATCGATAAGTTACGCCTTGCAGTCCTATGAATCTTTACCAGGCGGACCTGGCAGATTCAGCGAATTAAAAATGCTCGCATTTGCGTGGGGCCAGGTGGATCCTGAAGCAGCCTTAAAATGGGCTAAGAAACAGCAGCACTGGGATGAGCATGTTGCCAGTTCTTCCATTATGGATTCGTGGGCACGAAACGATCCAGAGTCGGCTATCGCCTGGGCAAAGGGAAACTTTGATGGCGAAGATAATCCCTATTACATAGGAATTATAAATGGTTTGTCGGAAAGCAGCCTGCCCATGGCTACGGATTTAATGATGGAATTGCCGTACGGTCGGGTACGGGGCAGATCCGCCCATATCCTGTTTGAAAAAGTCTGGAGTAAAGGTGAGGAGGTTGCCCTGCACTGGGCTGAGCATTTGCCCGAGGGGTCTTTGCAGGATTTTGCCTTCGGGGAATTGGGAGAGAAAATTGCCCGCGAAGATTTAGGCAGAGCGGTCGAGTGGGTCAATTCCATGGAAGAGTCGGGAGTCAAATCTGCAGTGGCCGAAGATGTAGCCCGTGAAATGGCCAGGCAAAGCCCCGTGGCAGCGGGGGATTGGGTCTTGCAATTGCCAGAGGGAAACTCAAAGGAGGTAGTCGTTAAAGAAGTGGCCAGAATCTGGTCAAAAAAGGATCCGGTCGCAACTGCGGCATGGATAAACCAATTCCCGGAAGGCACAAATGTCGATACTGCCATTGAGGAACTTGTCAGAGAAATATCCTCCACAGATCCTCAGGGCGCATTAAGTTGGGCAGAATCCATAACCAACCCAGACCGAAGAAAAAAATTGATTGAAGAAGCGGAGGGGATTATCAGAAAGGCAAATTTCCCCAATGGGCAAACCACTCCCTAGGCTTTTATACAAAAACCTGATAATCTGCGGGTATTAGTGTTCCCCCCTCTTTTTAAACAATAAACATATGGGGTTGGGCACATTAATTGTGGCTCCTCGCAGGTAGGTTAGTTTTCCGTTTGCTTGATCAATCTTATGGGCAGAAATGGTGTTGGAATCCTGCCCGGCCGCCAAAAGCCAATGACCGTCAGGACTGAAGTTTATATTGCGCGGAAACGCCCCCCGTATTGGTTGTTTCTGAATCGTTTGGAGGGAGCCGTCCTTTTCCGTCTTAAACGCCGTCACAGAGTCATGTCCGCGGTTTGAAGAATATACCCATTTTCCGGAGGAATGCACCAAAATCTCAGCGGCTGAATTGAAAGATTCTGCCTTTTTTTCGTTTTCGGTTAATGTTTTAACCAGGCTAATGCTTGCTGCACTGCCCAAGTTTGGATCCCAGGAGAAGGATTCGACTGATAAGCTTAATTCGTTGAGCAAATACAGGTATTTACCGTTGGTGGAAAACTTCATATGCCGGGGACCACCCCCGGCGGATGAAATCACCTTTCCGTGGGGCGAAATCAATTTTCGTTCCCGGTCAATCCTGTACACTACGATACGGTCAAGTCCCAGGTCCGGAACCAGTGCATAATTTCCACAGGGGGAAAACCCGCACCAGTGAGGGTGGGGGCTTTCCTGCCGCTTTTCAAAAACCTTTGAGCCTCCCTCATGTTTGAAAATTGTCGGAACGGACAAATTACCGCCATCATCAAGCGGGAAAAAAGCAACGGACCCACCTCCATACTGGGCGGTGAGCAAAAATTTACCACTCGGATGCACCGCGAGATGGCAACCCATTCCATCCGGGCATGGTTCACGGGTAAATTCACTCAGGGCACCATCTTCACCGATCCGGTAACCGATTACCCCAGCTTTCTTTTGCCATTTCGCCACGGCGTAAAGAATATCCACCTTGGGGTGTAAGGTGAGGAAGCCGGGTGAATCAATCCTTGCACTTAAGTATACTTCAGAGAATTGGCCGGTCGCCTGATCAAAAGTGGTCTGGTAGATGCCTTCCGCTTTTTTCCCTCCGGTTCCGATATACAAAATGCAGTCATCGGCAGATACGAGGGGAGATAAAAAGAGGGATAAAGCGGCGTAAGCGAGATAAAGGAAATGTTTAATAGGAATTTTCACACTTCAGTTCCATTGGTGGAGCAAGGGGCTTTGTCAAGACTGCCAAGCCCGGAGATGTGGAAATATATTCCAAATCCACTGAGGAATTTAATTTTTGGGATTGCTGAAAACAGGGGCATGATAATGTTTGGGAGGAGTGATTTGTAAAAATTTTAAAGAAAAAGAGCGCATGCGTGCGGCAGGCCGTTCAGCGGCTGCTGTGTTAGACAGATTGTGTGCCATGGTTGAGCCGGGCATAAGCACCTGGGATATTGATGAGATGGGTGGTGAAATCATGAAAGACATGGGAATAAAGAGTGCCTGTAAAGGGTATCGTTCCGGTAACCGTATTTTCCCCTCCTACACCTGCCTTTCTGTGAACGAGGAGATCGTTCATGGCATTGGAATCAAGGATAGAATACTGCAGGAAGGGGATGTTATATCCGTGGATGTTTGCATTCGCGAGGAGGGCTTTGTGGGAGACAATTGCCGGACGGTTGCGGTGGGCGAAGTTTCCCCTGAGGTTGCCCGGCTTCTTCGGGTAACAGAGGAATCACTCTACCTCGGATTGGTCAATGCATTGCACAAAAACCGGGTGGGAGATATTTCAAGTGCCGTACAAAAACACGTGGAGAAAGAGGGTTTTGCCGTAATCACTAATTTTGTAGGACATGGAGTTGGTCGTACCCTGCATGAAGACCCCCAGATTCCAAACTTTGGAAGAGCAGGGACCGGGGTTCAGTTGCGTAAAGGAATGGCAATTTGTATCGAACCCATGGTGAACACAAAAAGTTCAGGCGTGCGCATGGCTAAGGACGGTTGGACTGCACTGGCGGAGGATAATTTACCGTCCGCCCATTTCGAGCATACCCTCTTGGTGGATGAGGGGACTCCAGAAATTGTTACTCTGCCCCCGGGGTATCACCACGCCACCAAGTTTCTTAAAGCCAGGCTAGAACAATTGTCGCTCAATATTGACCTGGATTGCTGACCCTTTTAAAAGATGCTCAAAAAATTGGCAGATAGTGTATTCTCATTTGATGTGGAATGGATTCCTGATCCAAAGTCGGCCGAGATATTACATAATTCCCCCCGGGCGGATGGTCCGGGGAAGGATGCAGGTAATTCTTTTGAGGAACTTTGGGCAAGTGCCCGCAAGGAAAGCGATCCCCCAGGTTTCCAGCCTTATTTAAAGACCATTCTTTGTCGGGTGGTTTCCCTTGCCGGAATCCTGCGGGAACAGGCACCTGGTGGGGCTCCATCCCTCAAGTTAATTTCGTTACCGGTTGATCCAGCGGATCCCCAAAAATCGGATGAAAAAACCATTCTTTCAAGTTTTTTAAAATCGGTGGGTCGCAGGAAGCCTCAACTGGTCGGGTACAACTCTGCCCAAGCGGATGTGCCTATTCTCGTGCAACGCTCCATTGTTCATGGTTTGCCAGGCTTTGGCTTTTCCGACCGTCCCAACAAACCCTGGGAGGGAGTGGATTATTTCGATGCCAGAAACTCGGATTATAACTTGGACTTGGCAGATGCGATGGGCCAGTTCCGGGACCGCCCCACTCTTCATCAGGCAGCCACCCTTAGTGGGATTCCCGGCAAATTGGAAGTGAGCGGAGATTCGGTTGCTCAAATGTGGTTGGAGGGCAATCTCGCAGAAATTGTTGAGTACAATGAATTTGATGCCTTTACCACTCATTTGCTTTGGGCGAGGATTGCCCATTTTTCTGGATTGCTTACCACTGAACAGTATGGGGAAGAACAAAGGCTCGTTCGTGAATTGCTCGAAACTGAAATTGCAGAAAATCGGCCGCACCTGCGCCGCTTTGTGGATGAGTGGGACCGATTACTCGATATAACTGGCCAAGCCTGAAAACCTTGTTTCATTCTTTCTGGGTTTTCTGCATGCGAATAACAAACGAGGAATTGCCCAAGCGACATTAAATCAATAAGAAGATCAAATGACCACAGACACGGTGGCTGAAGAAGCCCTAAATAAATTATCGGAAACGCGCGACCGCCTCTTAGGGGAAATTCGCAAAGCGGTCGTAGGCCAAGATGAAGTGATCGGGGAATTGCTGATCTCTTTACTCGCTCGCGGGCATTGCCTGCTTACCGGTATACCCGGATTGGGTAAGACCCTTTTGGTCAAAACTGTGGCTAGCTGTTTAAGCCTTGGGTTTAAGCGTATCCAATTCACCCCAGACCTTATGCCTGCAGATGTCCTGGGCTCGGAAGTGGTGGATGAGGAACCTGGCAGCGGCAAACTGACCTTTCGTTTTGTCCCAGGCCCGATTTTCTCCCAGGTTGTCCTAGCCGACGAAATCAACCGCACGCCTCCCAAAACCCAGGCAGCCTTGCTTGAGGCGATGGAGGAAAGACAGGTCACGGTGGCGGGAGAGACCCGTCCGCTCGACCGTCCGTTTTTTGTTCTTGCGACTCAAAATCCGATCGAACTGGAAGGCACTTATCCCTTGCCCGAAGCCCAGCTTGATCGCTTTCTTTTGAATCCCGTTATCAGGTATTTGCCTCAAGCAGATGAGATCAGGATGGTGGGAGACACCACCGGACAGGATCGTCCCTCTGCCAATCCCGTACTTTCGGGCCCTGAAATTGAGACCTTGCAGGAACTAACCAGGCAGGTCCCTGCTCCCGAAAGCGTGCTTTCCTATGCGGTCCGTTTAACCGCAGCTTCGCGACCAGGATTGCCGGGGTGTGATCCGTGGATTGCCGACCGTATCAAGTGGGGCGCTGGGTCCCGTGGTTCTCAGGCCCTCGTGCTTGCCGCAAAAGCAAAGGCACTGCTGGACGGACGCCCCAATGCTTCGCGCGAGGATATCAGGATTTTAGCCAAATCTGCACTCCGTCACCGAATATTGCCCAGTTTCCTCGCGGAGTCGGAGGGTTTACAATCAGACGACCTGATTGACCGTTTGCTCGAACAAGTGCCGGAATAAGGTCCGTCCAAATTTAGATTTGTCAATTTCTGTGGTTCATTCTTCCAAGAACCCACTTCTGGATCCCGCTCATCTTTCCAAGATCGAAGATCTTGCCCTGCTTGCCCGCGTGGTGGTTGAGGGAAACTTTTTTGGCATTCACAGAAGCAGGAGACAGGGGCAGGGAAACGAATTCTTTCAATACCGCACATACGAATCCGGGGAAGACCTCAAAAGTGTGGACTGGAAAGTGTATGCCAAAAGGGGGGAACTTATGAGCAAGACTTACCAGGAGAGCACCAACGCTAATTTGTTAATCGTATTGGATGCAAGTGCATCGATGGCTTATCAAGGTGAACATTCTGCTTGTTCCAAGTTCAGGTATGCTCAAATGCTTGCGTCCTGCCTCATATACCTGGGGCATCGCCAAGGGGACCGTATCGGGTTGTTCGGCGGGGCGGAAGGGTCGGAGGTATGGATGTTTCCCAGCGGTGGAAACGAAAGTTTTAAAAGCATTTTGACCTGTATTGGAGGAATGAGCCCGCAGGGAGCGGACCTGGGGGAAGGTGCCTGGGATAAGTTTAAAAGTAAACTACCCAAGCAGGCAACGGTGGTGTACCTTTCTGACTTCTTGGAGAACGAACACCTGCTTGCCGATCGATTAAGCTTTGCCAGATCTTCCCGCTACGAGTCTATATGCCTGCAGGTTCTTGACCCTCTTGAGCAGAGCCTGCCCGAGGCGGAGGCTGTCCGCTTTGTGGAATTGGAAGGCGAGCGTGAAGTCTCGGTCTCACCGGGGCGCATCCGTTCTGATTATCAGTCCAGTATGAATGAACATATTGAGAAACTTAGCACCATTCTTGCCCGAGCTGGTTCAGAATTCTCTACCCTCCGTTCGGATGGGGAGATAGGCCATGGAATCCGTGAATTTCTGGGCATGCGCGGATCCATCCGATGATGGAGTTTGGTCAGCCTCTTGCCCTGTGGACAGGTCTGGCAATCGCCCTGCCGATCCTGGCTCATTTGGCCTACCGGCGAATTGCCCACAAACTTCCGTTTTCCAGCCTGCGTTTTATCCGTTCCTCCAGCATTCCCAGGAGTGGCCGCCGCAAACCAAGTGATTGGCCTCTCCTTTTGCTTCGCATTCTTTTGTTCGTGCTGCTTACCCTTTTGCTTGCCGATCCGTATTGGCAAAAGGGCAGCTTGGTATCTGGAGAATCTTCGGAAATTTCGGAATGTTTATTTCTGCTGGACAGCACGCCAAGTATGAGGGGCTGGGGAGCCTGGGAAGCTGCTTTGAATGAGATTCGTTCGAGGCTGGAAAAAGATCCGCATGGCAGGTTTGGGTTTTTGGTTTTCCAAAATGGAACCCTAAAGGAATGGCCTATTGGTACATCCAGGGAGGAATTAATTTCTGCATTGGACACGATCACCACGCAGGAATCCCCTGCTGGTTTGCAGGCAATGATAGACCGTGCACCAGGCTTATTTTTAGGGGGGGGGAGTTCCCAAAAAATTGTCCTGCTCAGCGATTTCCAAAAATCTTCATGGCAGGAACTGGCGGGAGATTTTGGAAAAGAGAAAATTGAGCTGGAACTCTGTGCAGTTGGACATGGCGATACTCAGTGGATGCAAAGGTCTGGGAACTTTGCCATTGTGGACGCCCGGGTAGCCCCGGGTGGTTTAAATAAAGTACGCGTCTGGGCGGCCCTGAAAAATTTCGATACAGACCGATCGGATCTGAATATTTCGATCATTGCCGGTGGGGAAGTCAGGGAGACTACACAATTAAGCGTGCCACCTCTGGGTACCGAGCAGATACAATTTGCCCTGCCGGCATCCGACTTTGCCCAGGCAACGGTACGAATTGATAATGAGGATGCTTATTCTATGGATAATAATCAATCCCTTTGGATCCTTCCTCCGCTGCCCCGCACCTTTGGGTTTTGGAACCGACTATCCCTAGAGGAGACGGATTTACTGGAAGCACAATTCCTGCGGGCAGCAATGGAAAGTGCAGGCGATGGCGCCTGGAACAGATGGACAGAGAATGATGAAAGGGCCAAAGAATTGAGAATGGGCTTAGAAGATGGTCAACCGGTCGATTTACTTATGGTATTAGGGTTGTCCGGCTGGTTTCAGGAGGAGGGGTTGGCCGTTCCCCTGCACCGACATTTAAAACGCGGAGGTGCGGTTCTGGTAACTCCTCCTGAGGATTCACATGTCCGGATGAATCAGGCACTAAAGGAGCCCGGTTTGCTCGATTTTACCTTTGCAGGATTCAATCGCACCGCATTTCGCATGGAACCTTACAGGATTGAAGTGTTACCACAGGAAAGCAGACTAAATAAGGTGTTTGCCGGCGATTCGGTGAGAGACCTGTATCTTTCGCAAATTCGACAGTTTATTAATGTGGAAGAGGGGGATGATCTTGAAATTCCCCTGCGTGACCGGTCCGGTCGTCCCCTCGTGTTAATACGCACATTTCCCAATGGAGGCAGGCTGGTTCTCTTTACCTTCCGGATGCTTCCCCAATGGACGGATTTGCCGATGCGCAATTCCTTTCTTCCCTTACTGGTCGAACTGGGCTCATTGGACCAAAGAGAGGAAAATAACGGGGGTGTTTTAAGGGTGGAAGCGGGCGATCCAATGAAAGGGTCCCACGGACAGATTGATTCCCAAAGGCTGGGACTTTTTCAGATTGGGGAGCAGCGGGTGGAGGTGGTACATCCGTTGGTAGAATCGATGCCAGAGGTCATGAGCCAACACGAATTGAAGGATGCACTGGTGGGTGGCCATTTCCCTGAGTTCAGGGAAGGTGCTTCAATCCAACCTGACAATGCTGATACGGTTCAATCTTTGTGGCAGTGGTTTGCATTGTCAGCGGCGATCCTCTTGATTGTGGAAATGATCGTTTCCGCACCTCCCACCGTAATCACCAAAGACCGGGAGGTGGTGAATGGCTAATTTTGTTCGCAGGCTCAAGCGTGAGTCCAGGTTCCTTACCTTCGCCCAGTCAATGGGTGCCCTGGTTTTTGGCTTCCTTTCCTGGTCAGGGTTATTGATTTTGCTCGATCTATACGATGCATATTCTCCGATACAGGAGAAGGATGCCATCTTCTTGCTATGCGTTGCGGTGGCAATTTCAGTGGCTTGTTTTTTGGCTTTATTTGTTCGTGCCTGGCTTAATCGGCCGGATCCCAAAGAGTTGGCCAAACAGGTTGAGTCCGCTCACCCCCAATTGCGTGATCTCTTGAACTCCGCCATTGAGATCGAAGAGAAAGGTGGGGAACCAAAACTCATGGAGCGTCGGGTATTGCGTCAACTCGACAAAAAAGCTCATCTTATGGACTGGGGCAAAGGGCTCCGGCCTTCGTCCTCTTTCCTGAATTTTCTGGTTTTTGGTTTTTTGGCCGGGGTTGGCCTCTCTTTTTGGAACTTCGACCGCAGTCCAATATCCAAAGCCCGTGCGGTGATCAGCGGGGAGCCTGGCATCGAGATATGGACTGCATTGAGCGGGGCCACAGATGATTCCCTCAACGGTCCGGATGCGGAGTACAGAAGAGGAACTGATATATCCATCCGTGCAGATATATTGCGTGGTCACCGGGGAACAAAAGAGGCATGGATCGAATGGATTGAGCAAAACCAAACCGTCCGGCTTGGGATGTTGCCAACGGAGGTGCCGGGCCGTTTGGAATTTATTCTTCCCTCCTTGCAAAAGACCACGAGTTATCGGGTGGTAACCCCTTCTCTTTCAAGTGCGTGGCACCAAGTTTCCCCCTATGATCCTCCGTCCCTAGAATTTGCCAGTTGGGAGATTATCCCTCCCGCTTACCTAAAGATGAAACCGATTGCCCATGATGGATTTGGGTATATTGAAGCCCCGGAAAACAGTTCAATCCGTCTGGATGTTCGGGTCAAAGAGTTTCCCGAGCAGATATCTGCCCGTCTGTTAAGCAAAGAGAGTAATATAACCTTGGAAAAGGTGGGGAGGGTTACCCACTCCTGGTTCGGTGAGATGAACAAGGAATGGTCCGCCCGCTTGGCTCTTTCTGACATCAACCATCCAGAGAGGCCGGAAATTATTCATGATTCCATTACCTTTTCGCCAATTCCAGATGAGCCCCCGGTTGTGGAAATTTTGGAACCGGCCAAGGATTTGGAACTACCCTTCGATGCGGACCCATTGCTGATCGAAGTATATGCGGCGGATGATCATGGTATATCTGATCTCCGGCTCCACATCTCCCATGATGGAGTAAAGAATGAACAGGAGTTATTTGTGGAGCCTGTGGAGAAAGAAAAAGCGGTTACCGGAATATTGGATCTGGGGGAATATCCCCTGGCGGTTGGAGATGTGATCACCTACATGGTATTTGCGGCAGATAATCGTGAGCCGGAGAATCAAATTGCCCGTTCTGAGATATACTTCATTGAAATTTTACCACCGGAGGGGAACCAGACTGATGCGGATGAGCAGGCTGGAGGGGACATGGGAGGGGACACGAAAGAGATCCCGATCCGGCAATTCATAAACCGTACCAAACAGATCATCCGAGATACTTATGACGCAATGATGGAGGAAGGTTTGAAACGGGAGGACGAATCCCTGGCTCTCTGCTCTGAAGCATTGGATCTGAAAAATGCAATGACCAAGACATACGATGAATTTGAGGGTATGTTTCCTATCGTGGATGGCCTTGATCTTGGTGAACTGCTAAACGAAGCGACCTACCATATCGAACAAACTGAGATTTACACCGGAGATCAAGAGCTCGAACTTTCGGTCGAATCATCCGAGCAGACTCTTAGGAAACTGGTTCAACTCTATGCTCTGATGCAACAGCTCGAAAAGCAAAAAGCCATGGGGCAGGGACAGGGGGAGCCCAGTGAAAGCACAGGGGAAAAAGGAGAAGCAAAAGAGGAGGAGCAAAATGGTGAACCCGGCAAAGACCCTGCCCAGCAACTGGAGGAATTAGCCAAGGAACTGGAGGAACTCAAAGATTTGGAACAACGCCAAGACACCATCAATGAACAGATTGGAAAGGCAGGGGCCAGTGGGCAGTCTGGACAGTCAAATCAGGCTCTGGCCGGTGAACAGGAAAATATAAGAAGAGATCTGGGAGAATTGCGCCAAAAAAAGTACGACAGGAGCGGAAAGCTCGGCGATGTTTCCCTCCTCGACCAGGCTGGTGGGGAGATGAAGGATGGGGCAAGTGATTTACGCAGAGATCAACCCCGCGAAGCCCAGCCTCATGGTGAATTAGCCTCGGATGCATTGGGCCGGGCAATTGCTCAAACCGAACAGCAAATGTCTCAATTAGCTGCGGATATGGTCGATCAATTGACCAGGATGGCAGAGGAATTAGGTGAAGGGCAGGGCGCTCTCCGTGGCGAGACAGAAAATGCCAAGGGGGGAGAGGGAGAAAGGCTGCGCGATGAGCAGGAAAGTTTAAATGGTGGGGTTGAGGATTTACTTGAAAAAATTGACCGTACTGCCCGGTCTCTGGGGAAATATCAGGAGCAGGCAACCGAAGACCTCCTTAAAGCCGCCCGCGATGCCAGAAGTAATGGCTTGGAAAATGCGGGCAAGAGAGCGTCCAATTCACTGCTCTATGATGCATTTCCCCAGGCAGGTAAGGAGCAGGACAGAGTGGAGGAGGGGCTGGATGATTTGCAGGGCGGGTTGCAGGAAGTGGAAGATCGTTTGCGCTATGGAGAAAGCTCGGAGCTTGGAGAATTGGCCGAGCAATTGCAGCGGATGCGCCACGAGGGCAAGGGCATGGGGGAAGAGGAATTTCGTCAGGCCAATGAGGAGGCGGCTAACGCAGTAGGCAGTTTGCCTAATGCAGATTCGGATGAACGCCTGTTGAATTTGACCCGGATGTTTGAGGAGTCTGCCATTGCAGAGGATATCATGAACGGTCGCTCCTTATCGGCTGGTGCCGTGGAGGAGGCATCGCGTTTAATTGAACAATTTTTTTGGCAACAGGCTGCCGGGCAGAACCTCCTCAGAAACCATCAATCCACCCGGGCACCTGCCCGTTACCGTAAGCAGGTCCAGGAATACTTTCGTAGGATCGCGGAAGGAAAATGAATTTCGGATCGATCGGTCTTGATTGGCCATACTCGGCAACCTGGCTCCTGGCTGGTGCCTTGCTCTATTTTACCTGCCTTTTCTTGCATTCCCGCAAATTATTTAGGACGACCACCCGGGCAGAGGCCTGGAAGTTGAGTGTGCTTCGTGGTTTTTCCGGTGCTTTTTTTCTCCTGCTTGTCGCCCGTCCATTTATTGAGCATTTCGAGCCAAATCCCGGTGCAGTACGGGTAGTTTCCCTGGTAGATTTATCTGGCAGTATGAATGAAGATGACAGGGAGGCAATGGTACGCAGGGTCGATCAAGTCAGACCATTCCTGGAGCTCGAAAGAGCGGATTCATGGATCAATCAAATGCGGGATCAGTATGGCACGGTTGATCGTCTGGGCTTCGCGAATGATGAGGTTTTTGCAGTTCGGTCAACCAGCTGGAATATCCCAGCCGAAGGTAAAAATACTTTTCTTGGTAATGCGCTTGTGCATGTGCTTGATTCGCCTGACAACGAAGAGCCAGCTGCAATTGTCTTATTTTCGGATGGGAGAAACAATGCGGGAAAATCCCTGCTCGAAGCGGGAGACAAATTCCGTGAGTATGGCATTCCGGTCCATGTGATTGGGGTTGGAGAAAACCGGGTGTCTGGAAACCTTTCTGTCGAATTTAAAGAAATCCCCTCAGAAGTGGTCGCAAAAGAGGAATTTGTAATAACCGCCGAAATTCAGAATGGGTTTGAGGGAAAAATAAAAACATCGGTTCGTTTATTCGCCAATGACGAGGAACTGGAAAGCCTTTCTCTTAACCTCGGTGCTGGCGAGTCCCGGACGGTTCGTTTTGCACCCCATACCCCGGAGATTCCCGGTGTTCGTACCTACCGGGTGTTGGTCGATTCCCTGGAGGGTGATTCCGATCCTTCCGACGATGGGGATGCCCAGGTTGTGAAAGTTCGTCCACCAGCCTTCTTTTCTGTTTTTTATCTATCACACAGGGTCATGCCCCTTTATCCTTTTTTAAAACGCTCATTAGCAGGAGAACGCTTTCAGCTAAGTTCTTTGATCCGTCTTGGGAGCCAAACTTTTCATGCCCGGGGAGAAGGAGTTTCTCCTGAAGGGTATCCACAGGACCCTGAATTTTGGATGCAGTATGATGTGGTGCTTCTTGATGCCGGGTGTCTGGAGGAGTTAAACGCGTCCATGGTAGTTTCCCTTAAAGACTTTGTGCACAAGCGTGGGGGAGGTTTATTGCTCTGGGGAGACCCTGGTCCGGCACAGAGTTTGCTTGGTGGGTTGATGCCCGTATTGGAAACGCAGTCGGCATTAGCGAAAGAAAACCTTTCCCTTACCGTTCTTCCTGACCCACTCTTTACAGAGCGTAAACGGGTGGATGAGTGGAAGCCCTTTTTGCCTGCCGGTATGCCCGCCGAGCTGATCACCCGTATGAACCCGGCCGCCCGCGATGTGGTCAGCCTAAAGGGCGGGGCAGGTCATTCGGTTCTTAGCTTACAGGCATATGGAGCGGGCAAATCAGCTTATTGGGGCTCTCCGCACGATTGGAAAAGGCCTTTGTCTGATGAAAAACATTCCCATGAATTTTCCCTTTTTTGGGGCGGCTTGGTTGAATGGTTGGGTTCGGGCACGGTTGAGCGTATTAAAGCCGGAGATCCAGGCAAGGAAGGGAGTACCGGGGAAGAAAGTACTTTGATGCTCGATGTGCTCGGGCAGGACTTTGAACCATCCATGGATGCACGGGTGGATGCCAATATCACCGGGCCAGATGGGTTTTCCAAGTCTTTGCAACTTTATCCTCAGGGGGGAATGCTTGGCAGATATGCCGGGCAATTCATCCCAACGGCTCCAGGTTCATACCGGGTGGAATATAATCTCTCTTATCCAGATGGAGAAAAATTATCTCATTTATCGTACCTGAAAATTAAAAAGTCCGGAGATGAAGGTAAGGACACCCGTTATGCGGAGAGAGAATTGCAAATGCTTGCCAATCTGACAGGTGGAGAATTTTTAAAAATCGAAAAATTTCAGGATGATTGGGTTCCGTCCTTTTCAGCCAGCTTACCAACTGTGCAGAAAAAAAGAAACCTGGACGATTTTTGGCTCCTTTTTCTCGCCTTGTTTTTGGCTGCTGGAACCGAATGGATCTTACGAAGAAAAGGAGGGCTCCGATGAAATTGTTTATGATAATTTATTTATTTATCAGCCTGGTCTTTTCCCTGGCTGCCGAGGACGGAAATGGATCCAGTTTTCCCGAATCTAATCTATCTTCGCAACTACAAGCAGTTGAGGCTATTGATCCACCAAAACGTTCGAGCATGGATGTGACCCTGGACGATGCAGCCCAAAAGCTAAAGTCTTCCCATGTTCAGGAACGTACGGGTGCGGCCAAATTGCTCGGTAAATATGTCGGTTCGCAGGCTGCCTTACTTTTAATTGGGGCATTGGATGACGCCAGTGAACTGGTAAGACGTGCGGCCCTGGTTTCCCTGGTTGAACATTTTAATAACGGGTCTCCGGTTTTTGAGCAGGCACTGGCTGAAAAGATTTTTTCTATGATTGGAGACCCTGATGTCGAGGTGAGGCGCGAAGCTTCCGCTCTCATTCCCCGTTTGGTTCCGGGACTTATGAGGTCTGGAATGGAAAAAATACAGGTGAACGGACGTACTGTTTTTCGCTCTGTTCCAGGCAGGTTACGGGAAGATCTTAGACAATTAGCGGAAGAATGCCTCCGTGATACCGACTCCATCGTCCGGCAAAATATGTTAAAGAATCATTATTCCCTCCGTTTTCAGATCCCTCCCCAAACCTTTGGTGCATTACTTGAAGATAATGATGTTGCTGTCCTCTTGGCCGCTTTGGATCAGGTGAGAATGTACGCAACCCAGCCTGGGATATACCAGAAAATCGAAGCGTTGGCTGTTCATCGGGATATGGGCGTACGGGCGAAACTTGCCAAGACTGTGTTGAGCCTTGGGCGATCCTTTCCGGAATATCGGAAAGTCCTCCGTCAATTGACCAACGACCAGGCAGATGAGATTGCCACTTTAGCCGCGGTTGACCTTGCCCGTTTGGGCGAACGGGTATCACCTGAAATGATTGACCGCATCATCGAATATTTATCACTTTCCCGGGGACTTTACGGCAAAGCAGAAACCTTGTTTTATTCACTCTCCGCTCTGGGGAGAGACAGTGCACGGATTTATGAGGCATTGCTTGTACACCCAAGCGCAAGTATGCGGGCAAAGGCATGGCACCATCACCTCATTCTGTCGGAAGGTTGGAAGTCTCCCACTCTTTGGATACCTGCCATGGAGGATAGAGACTTACAGGTTCGGGAAACTGTCTTGTCCCTGGTAAGGGGAAGGGTTGATAAAATTGAAAAAAATGAGTTGCTCCGCCTAATTGGGCACCCATTTGCTGAGGTTCGCACCATGGCAGCCGAACTTCTGCTGGTTGCCGATCCAAAAGTTGTACAAAATCAGTTTTTTGAACTTTTGATCGATGAGGACTCTTTGGTCCGCTCCACCACTTTGCGGGTATTGGCAAACCTGCGGTTCGAAAACTGGATTCACCTGCATGCCCGCTCGCTAAACGATGAGGATTATACTATTCAACGGGCTGCGATGGATGGACTGCTGGGAGATCGCGCAGAAGGTGTTCCTGCGTTGCTGGAATTTGTGAGGAAATATCCCGCCGAAAGAATCAGTTCGTTAGCAAGAAGCGAACTACAAAAAATGGGGATCAAACCATGAAGATTTACTGGATCATTCTCTTGTTTGCGTTGATACCTGGCCTTGAATACGGATATTGCCTGTATGCTGCTCCGGACATGGGTGCTGGAGCGGTACGAATCATGCAACTAAGAAGGGATGGGGTTTCTCGGATCCGGTACCCAGACGCCTTGCCCAGTCTGCTCGATATGATGAACGAGCGGGCAAATGCAAGGTTCGACCCCGATCCTCTTTTTATTGAATCGCTCACCGATGAGAGGCTCTTTGAAAATCCCATCCTCTATATCAATTGCGACGAGCTTCCATCCTTTGACTTTTCTACGGAGGAAAATGATGCACTTCGGCGTTATATGGAACTTGGAGGATTTGTTTATCTTGATGCCGGAATCAAGGCATCGTTTTTGGGCACTGATCTTGGTCATAGCTATGCGGCTTGGGAGGAACGCGATGAAGTCAGGTCTTGGTTTGGGGAAATCTTTCCGGAGAAAGCCTTTGCCCCCTTACCAAGAAATCATGAGATCTTCAGGACTTTCTACAAAGGTTTGCCCGACAATGAATACTTGCGTCTGGAGGAGGATCAAAAGCGTTTACCCGATACGGTGCTGACCTTTGTGGAACAGGAGAAATGGCCACAAGGTACATATTCACTGGTGGGGATAAGGGTAAAGGACAGGTTGGCCTGTGTGGCATCCCCCATTTGTGCCATGGGGTGGGGAAGGGACGAGTTTGGTGCGTGGATACCTCCTATTTCCTTTCGTATTCGTGAGTCCGCGGAGGATTTTGATGAAACCTTGAAGGTGGCATCTTTTTCCGGGCAGACTTTTGAAGTAACCCGGGAGGATGGATTGAAGGACGAAATTTACCTCCTTCCCGGCCAGCGTCCCTTATGGGTAAAGGAACCAACCGGAAGGTGGAGAATTTTCAAATACTATTCCGGGGAGGAAATTAGCAATTATGCCCACTCCTTTTACGCGCGTCTTGGCATGAATGTGTTTCTTTATGCCTTGCTAAACTAACAAATTTTTCACTTACCTGAATTTGGCAATGAAGGAAGAAGATATATTTCCCACCCCCCCGGAAGCACCGGATCCCACTATCTGGCAAAGGATGTCCGGTTCCCCTTATTTCTGGTGGTTTGGTGCGATGTTACTGATGGCGTTACTGGTTATCTGGTTACCATCCCAGTGCTCCTTTGACGCCTTGCAATTCCCCCAGCAGGAAATAGACGATACAGACAAGATGCCTTCGGTTGATAAGGGCCGTGATCTCGAGCAAAGACAGGATGGTAAGTGGTACATGATCGATGGGGGAGAGCTCTATTCCGGGATGGGGATGACTTTTCATCCCAACGGTGAGCGGGAGACCCGCACCAAATTTCTAGATGGTCTACCCATTGGCTTGATTGAGGTATGGGATGAGAATGGCACCCTGCTTGGGCCAAGGTTTAAGAGAGAATTTACCCCCTAATCTTCAGCATTCTGGGCTAACGGCGTAAATTGGGCTTTGTCTTGTAAACTTCCCAGACGCGAATGGACCAGAGATACCCCAAGCAAAAGTGGGGCGATCAGGTTGAGGATAGGGAAACTCCAAAGGAAAGTTGCCAAAGTTCCATGCAGCAAGGTGCCCGGTTTTTTGATTCGTTGATCCCTGGGTAACCTAAGTTCGATCAGTTGGCCATATTCACGCCCCATCAGGTAGCCACCAAGTAAATACTGAAGCACCAAACCGATGGGGGGTAGGAGATAACCAATTAATAAAAAGGGGCAGGCCATTACATACACAATTAGGCTCCAAATAATAAAACGGATAGAAGATACAGAGGACTCAATCATTCCGGGGGGCTTGATCCACGCCGCATCTGGGTAGTGTTTTTCACGAATGGCATCCAGAGCATCGTCGATAAAAATCCCCAGAAAAGCGGCATAGACACTCGCCAGGAAAAAATAGCCGAGCATGGCGATAAAGAAAGTGCCAAGAATAGCCGCCAATCCACCCAACCATCCATCCGCCCAACTCATCCAACCTGTGAGGCGTTGCGAAAAGGAATCAAAAAACTGAAAAAGAAAGGCTCCGCCCACCACCATAATTAAAAATATCGTGCCCAGACTGAGCAGGGTTGCCCACAATACGGGTTTCCATAGCCTCGGATCGTTGAGTTGAGAAACTGCCAGGGCGTAGTCTTTCCAAAATCTTATCATATACTTGAGTACTGATATTCCATCAGGTTCTAACCTTTAGTTGGCAAGGTTTTTAACTGAAATTCTATTTTCAAGTGGACAACGGGTTGGTTGATTCTAATAAAATAAGGAGTGGAAATGGATATAGGGAAAAATGGCTGACCACAAATACACAGCGGACAGCATTAAGTCGCTCGATTGGAAAGAGCACATACGGCTGCGTCCAGGCATGTACATTGGCAAGCTCGGGGATGGATCTTCTGAGGATGATGGCATTTATGTTTTGCTCAAGGAAGTTCTCGATAATTGCATCGATGAATTTGTGATGGGCTTTGGCAAGCAGATCGAAGTGGAATGCGATGGGCAGATAGTCACAGTCAGGGACTTTGGCAGGGGGATCCCTCTTGAGAAGTTGCTTGATTGTTCGAGCAAAATAAACACCGGAGCAAAGTACGACTCAGAAGCTTTCAAAAAGTCGGTCGGGCTAAATGGTGTGGGAATCAAAGCGGTCAATGCCCTTTCCAGCAGTTTTGATATCCAGGCATTTCGCGAAGGGGAGACCCGAAGAATCGAATTTTCCTGTGGTGATGTTCAACAAATTGATGAAAAGAACCAGTCCACCAAGGAGGAAAACGGGACCAGGATCACCTATATTCCTGACGATTCCATGTTCAAGAAGTATCGCTACCGCAATGAATATGTTGAGAGGATGCTGCGCTACTACACTTATCTGAACCGTGGACTAACCATTCGTTACAATGGAAAACGTTTCCGGTCCAAGGATGGGCTCAAGGATTTGTTGGAAGAAAATATTTCGGAATCCCCACTTTACCCGATTATTTATATTGAGGGCAGTGATATTGAAGTCGCTTTCACCCATCTGGATCAGTACGGGGAAGACTATTTTTCATTTGTAAATGGCCAGCATACCACTCAGGGAGGAACTCATCAGGCTGCCTTCCGGGAGGCACTCGTTAAGACCATCCGTGACTTTGCCAAAAAGAATTTTGAAGCATCTGATGTCAGGGGAGGAATTGTTGCTGCCATCAGTATAAAAGTACAGGAACCAGTCTTTGAATCTCAGACCAAGACTAAGCTCGGATCTCTTACTGTTTCTCCGGACGGGGAAACCATCCGTACTTTTGTGGGTAATTTCCTCAAAGAAAAATTAGATAACTTTTTGCACAAACATCCGGAAACCGCAGATGCCCTGCAGGATAAAATTCAGCGTAGCGAGCGCGAGCGCAAAGAACTCAAAGGCATCCAGAAGATTGCCCGGGAGCGTGCCAAAAAGAGCAAGGTTCACAATCGTAAACTCCGGGATTGCCGCATTCATTTATGCAGCAAGCACAAGGAGAAATTTAAAAGCACCCTTTTTATCACAGAGGGTGATTCGGCCAGTGGGTCCATAACCAAGGCAAGGGATGTGCAGTTTCAGGGAGTTTTCAGCCTAAAAGGTAAGCCGCTCAATACTTTTGGCCTTACCCGCAAAGTGGTTTATGAAAATGAGGAATTTAATCTTATTCAGGCAGCACTTGGGATTGAGGAAGACTTGGAGGATTTGCGCTACAACCAGGTGGTCATTGCCACCGATGCGGATGTGGACGGGATGCACATTCGTTTGCTCCTGATCACCTTTTTTCTCCAGTTCTTTCCCGAATTGATCAGGCAGGGTCATCTCTTCGTTTTGCAAACTCCCCTGTTTCGGGTTCGCAACAAAAAGACTACCCTTTACTGCTATGATGACACCGAGCGCGATGCCGCCATTAAGACCCTCGGGAGAAATCCTGAAATCACCAGGTTTAAGGGATTGGGAGAGATATCCCCGGATGAATTTAAACATTTTATTGGGGATGATATCCGCTTGGATCCAGTGAAGATAGATGCTAACGAGTCCCTCAAGGAAATGCTCAAGTTTTTCATGGGCAAAAATACGCCAACCCGCCAGGAATATATCATTCGCAACTTAAGGTTTGAACTTGATATCGTGGAGGAAGAGGATTCGGGCGAAGAGAGCATCGATGAGCCGGCTGTTTCCGAAGACAGCACCAAGACGGAAGAAAGCAAAGAAAAAGTAGCGGAAAGTGCGGCTGCCTGAATCTTTTAGATGAGTGCGGATCATATTAACTCCAACGAAGACAGTGGTGAGGATACCGATGGTTCCGAAGAGGAGGCTGCTCAGGTAAGCACAGAAGAGACGACCACCCGCAGGTTTGACCCTGAAGCACTTGCCATGGAGGGACCAAAGCGCGGGGACGATGACGCGATCTATGTCGACGACATGTATGGCGACTGGTTTCTCGACTATGCGTCCTATGTCATTTTGGAACGGGCGGTTCCCCATGCGGATGATGGCTTAAAACCTGTGCAGCGAAGAATCCTTCATTCCATGAAGGAACTGGAGGATGGTCGATACAACAAGGTGGCCAATGTCATTGGGAACACCATGAAATACCATCCGCACGGAGATGCGTCGATTGGGGATGCGATCATTCAAATCGGTCAGAAAGATTTATTAATTGATACCCAGGGAAACTGGGGAAATATACTGACGGGTGATTCCGCTGCTGCCCCCCGTTACATTGAGGCACGCCTGACTCCGTTTGCCCTGGAGGTCATTTTTAGCCCCAAGGTAACCACCTGGGCATCCTCATACGATGGCAGGAATAAGGAACCTGTCACTTTTCCGACCAAATTCCCCCTCTTGCTTGCCCAGGGTGCAGAAGGCATTGCAGTTGGGCTGTCCACCAAGATATTACCTCATAACTTCCTTGAGATCATTGATGCAATGATCGAATCGTTGCGGAAAAATTCGGTCGATTTACTGCCGGACTTTCCACAGGGGGGAATTGCGGATTGCACGGCATATAACGGTGGGTCCCGGGGGGGAAGGATTCGGGTACGGGCAAGGGTCGAGGTGGTGAAAAAACATCTTTTGAAAATTGTGGAAATTCCTTTTGGCACCACAACCACAAGCCTGATCGATTCAGTGCTTGCGGCAAACGATAAGGGGAAGATCAAAATTGCCAAGATCGAGGATAATACAGCTGAATTTGTGGAGATCATGGTGCACCTGCCATCGACCGTTTCGGCAGACGAAGCGATGCCCGCCCTCTATGCATTTACCGACTGCGAGGTCAGTTTGGCCCCCAATACCTGTGTGATCAAGGACAACCATCCGCAGTTCCTTTCGGTCAACGATTTGGTTCATTCATCGGCTGAACAGACCCGCGAATTACTCCGCCAGGAATTGGAAATCCGTCTGGGTGAACTTCAGGAAAAGTGGCATTTTTCATCTCTCGAAAAAATATTTATTGAGAAACGCATTTACCGGGATATTGAAAAGGAAGAGACTTGGGAGGGTGTGATTTCTGCGGTGGATAAAGGGCTGAAGCCCTATGTGAAAATCTTTCACCGTGCCATCACTCAGGAAGACATTGTAAAACTGCTTGAAATTCGAATTAAACGAATATCCAAGTACGATTCCTTCCGTGCCGATGAGGTAATTAAGGGTTTCGAGGACGAAATCAAGGAAGTGGAGGGACACCTTGCCCAACTCACCCGCTATGCCATCCGCTACCTCAAGGAATTAAAGAAAAATTACGGCAAAGGGAGGGAGAGGAAGACAGAGATTTGCCGCGAAGAGGATGGTTCTCTTGCACCATTTGACCGGATTAATGCCGCCCAAGTGGTTGTGGCCAACGAGACACTCTATCTCAACCGCAAGGATGGATTTGCCGGGTATGGGCTGAAAAAAGATGAAGCGATCGAGAAATGCTCGAACCTCGACGAAATCATCGTTTTTGGCAAAGATGGTTTAATGAAGGTGATGAAAATTGCCGAAAAAATGTTTGTGGGTAAATCCCCTCTGCGTGTGAATGTTTTCCGACGCGATGAGGAAAAAGTATACAATATGGTCTATAGGGACGGAAAGAGCGGCCGGCTCTACGCCAAAAAATTCAAGGTGGGTGGGGTGACCCGCGAAAAAGAGTATCCTCTTTTCAAAACACACTCAAAATCCCGCATTTTCTTTTTTGCAGTTCATGACAATGAAAAGAAAAACAGCCGAATATTGGTACATCTTGACCCGGAACTCAAACGGGTGAAAGAGATGATGATCGAGTTCGATTTTGCCTGGCTGGATTTACAGGGAAGGGGAGCCAAGGGCAGTACCCTGACATCTCATAAAGTCGACCGGGTGATCAATGCACCGAAGGAAAATGGCGATGAGGATGGCGAGGAACCTACAGATCCCGGCATTGATGATTCCCCGGTTTCAGCAGATGAAGATGTTCCTGAATCTAAGGAATCCGGCAAAAAAGAAAGTTCGGATGCTTCAAAAGTGGAAAAGTCAGATCAATCATCCTCTCAGGATAAAGACCCCAAAAACCAGGCGACCTTCGAGTTTTAAAGGTATCTTAAAATCAGTTATTTTCTGAATGGATCGAAATTATATAAGTTCAGAAAATGTTTAAGCCCATACCCAGCGAAGAGGTTTATCGAAAACTACTTCATGTTTTGGTCATTATTCTTCCGCTGGGAGTTTTTTATGGTCCCTCACTGTTTGGACTCGACCGTACATCTTTAGCTGTCCTTTCTTGTTTCCTTCTCCTTTTTTCAATTTTGGTCGAATTCCTGAGGCTTAAGAATCAAGCTTTTGGTGCCTGGTTTTATTCGACTTTTGGATCGATGCTCAGGGAGGAGGAGCGATTGAATCTAACCGGTGCCACCTATGTGGTGGCTGCCACTTTTTTGTGTGCGTGCATCAGTTCGCTTGGTGAGGCCTTTGCCGCATCTTCCTGCCTCGGTTTGACACTCTTTATCCTAGGGGATGCCGCCGCTGCCCTGGTTGGTAAGTCGGTTGGACAGATAAGAGTGGGGAAGAAGACTCTGGAGGGTGCCATGGGCTGTTTTCTCTTATGTTTTCTCCTTTCGTACTGGGTATTTCCTATGCTTCCGCAATTTTTGGAAAAGTGGGGTGGGGGAATCACTCTTTATCAGGCATTAATCATTGGGGCTTCCGTGGCTTTATTGGAATTATTTCCCATCAAAATCGGATCCTTGAGATTAAATGATAATTTGTATGTTCCGGTGCTGGTTGCCTGTATTGCCGTTATTATCCGCTAGCAAGCACCCATCTCTTTTTAAAGGATCCAAGATCTACAATTTCAGCATCTTCCCTGCACGGGATGATGGAAAGCTGATCTCTGTATATCTGAAATACTGCCCGTTGGTTAAAGTTTCTTGCCCATTTAAGTACCTGTTCTTTGCTGGAATTGGTGAGGAATCCTGGTTCCTGATGAGATAAATCCTGGGAAGCCCCGGTTATGGGCAGGCATACAGCTCCCGACTGGGTAATCATCTTTTTTAAGGATGTATTTCTTTGCTTGTTTTCTGAAACGGATAGTATTTGATCCATCGGATTGCACGCGGTGACAATAAAAGCAGGATCTGGAATATGTTCCGCTTCACCAGATAGCAGAAAGCAGGTATCAAAATAAGCCTGATTCATTTTTTTCCCTTGGAACGGCAATGCCAAACAAGTCCATTATATCTTCCACAAATTTCTTCTGCGGCATTTCCGGGCATGCCGATTTCCAGTCTCTTATATATTGTTCGAATTGTTTGGGTTGGTCAGTTTTTGATTGATTCAGCCAGCCACATGCCGACCAGGCAGTGCCTGGATTTTTTTCGATTAAACCGAGCATATTTAGGGCAATCCACAAATTTTGTTTTCTTAGATTTGGATTTTTGGACAGGAGAGTCCGGTTTTCTTTGTACCACGAAGAAAGCTGAAAGTTATCAGGGTAGGAAGCATGGTGGATCCTTTGATTCCGGTATTTTTTGAACTCTTTTGCATAGGATTGCCAACTTGGATAAGGAGGGGAGGTTTCCCAGGTTTTAGAAAGTTCAAGCAGTGCGTAGAGTGATGCTGCTTCACCTAGGCTTTCCTCAAACCATTGGTTTGTTTGATCCCCCTTTTTGCTCCCGCATATCAGGTGGGCAAGTTCATGGGAAAATTGGAAGGCATACTGGCACCAATGACGATCTTTGGCGGATAGACTAATCCTGTGAGCACCATTTTCAGAAAGCTTGTAAAAAATCCTGGGGCTAGCTGTTGTGGATAAGACTACAATTGTCTGGTCAGTAAGTTTCTTGGTGCATGGTATAAATACCTGTGCGGTAGAGAGTAATAGCTTTTGGATTTCCTCAGTAGTTACATTCCCCCAGCCATCCTTGCTTACTGAAATATCCAATGCCAATCCGGTCCGCATGACTGCGAGATATAATAGGATGAGAGGAAGGAATCCCCGAAAACTTTTCACGAATAAATAAAATGCTTATTCAGAGGAGTTGACGCTCTGGTTATCGAGTCCAAGGTAGGAAGAGGTCAAATAGTCATAGAAGATAGGTATGCCGTTTCGGGTAGTGGTAAAATACAGCCAATTTGAAAGACTGTCTTTATAAAGGTAGGGCCAGACCCCTTCTTTTGTCCATAACCAGCCATGATTTTCGTTCCACAACCATACGCTTTCACCTTCATTACTCGAAGAATATAGCCATCCAAGTTGAGCGTGGTATAGCCATCCTTTCTGGTAGTAGATAAAGGTACCGAACCAAGGAGAAGATTTCCACCCTCCCACTTCTTCGGTAATTTCTCCCCACCAAAATTTAGGTGGTTCTGGTATCTTAACTTTTTTAACCGGCCCAATTCCATACCCGGCTGCATTTTTTGCCCATGCCCGAAAATACATGACATCAGGGAATGGACTTTCGGTTACCTTGAGCCTGAACTTTTCTGGGTTCCCAACCGCTCTTACCCAGTAAACGGTAGATTTTGACCGGTCGATTGATATGCCCGATGAGATCACAAACCCAAAGTCTTCAATGATTCCATCCCCATCAAACTGAACATTTCCTGTTAGATGGATGGATCCATTTTCGTCCAGGATGCCTTCATCTGTTCTGAGGATTGGTTTATTGGTAAGCGAGTACGGGTTATCCGGATCTGTCCCGGCTAAGAGCTCATCTTCATTGCTTATTCCATCCCCGTCACGATCGTCATCAAAGGCATCCTCGATACCGTCCCCATCGATATCTTCCAGGACATCTTCGATTTGAATCCGTATTGTTTGATTGCTGTGTAAACCTTTTGAATCCGTTGCCCTGATGGACACCTCGTAAGTATTATTCTGGTCGGCATCCTGTGGGTTTTCGTAGTCCGAACCAAGGAAGGAAATTTCTCCGGTCGTGGCATTAATCTCAAACCAGTTGGAGTCATATCCGCCATCGATAG
>ERZ807291.2852-NODE-2852-length-25371-cov-5.646074_pt1 | contig 25371 bp, 17 predicted proteins | sample MGYA00521257_ERZ807291 | MGnify/ENA primary metagenome ERZ807291 (study PRJEB31413, sample SAMN03169783) | marine metagenome | biome: Marine; feature: Water; material: Subsurface seawater | place: North Sea | collected 2011-04-28 | depth 1 m m ... | reverse complement strand
AAGGGGGAAATCAAAGAAGTGATTGAGGAAGAAAAGGCGGATCTACAAGAGAGAAAGAATGTGGTATATCGAGACGCCGTCTTTAGCGACGACGGAACCCGCCTGGCAGTCTTGAAACGATATGGAAAATACGGATATGGCCCAGCGGTGGTTGCTGTGTACAAGCTGAATAGCGGGGACGAATTGGAGTACAGCGAGTATTTCGCGAGCAAGAATCAGGTGAATGAGATCAACTTCAATAAGGACGCCACTAAAATTGTGGTGGCTGGCGGGAAATATGGAAGCTACAAGAAACAAGACACAGACAGCGATGAATGTCGCGAGTTCATAGCGGAACTAGACGAGTCCAATCTAATCAAGATAATAGACCTCACAGAGCCCAAAACCAACAGCGTAGTGGTGTCTTTGCCCCGACGTGTGACGACCGCGTGTTTCAACAATGCGGGCGACAAGGTGTTCTGTGGGGATGTGGTGGGGACCATCCGCATATATGACGCCGCCGGCAATATGTTGGGCAGTATCGACCATCCCGATAAATTTGATTTGTCCAGGATAGGCGACAGAGATCCCACTTCCTACGAGTACACAAACCAAATAGATAAGGTTGCGGTGAGCCACGACGACAAGATCCTGGTTGCCAGCACGCGCTACTCTTGCTACGGATGGGACATTGCGACCGGCGACTACTTGTTCAAAACACCTGCGCTCAAGGGGAGAATTGACGACAAAACGGAGGTTGCCTTTGACAGAGACAACACTCGCCTTGTTGCTTGTGGTGTGCGTACCTTGTACAAAGACGCCGTGTTTGTTTCCATATTCAACGTGACAAACCTAATCAAATACACGGCCGAAAGTGTTCCCAGGGACGACGTGTTGGCGAAGAGGATCATCTACACCACCTCACCTGATTCGTTGCCTCCCCCCGCACAACCAGATGGCGCGGAATCAGGCGACGCCGCAGACAATGTTGTTGAGAAGATAACCGCCGAGCAGCAAGAGGTAGAGGCCGAGTCCAATCCCGAACCCGAACCAGTGGCACAGCCTCCCGCTCCACCCAAACGACGAGGCCGCCCTCCCGGGAGCAAAAACAAACCCAAGACCGGCGATGCAGACACAAAAAAACTAGGAGGGCGTACCGATTCGGGGAACAATAAAACCAAAAAAAACTACCACTAGACGCCACATCGTCCTACATTACACGATATAATAGGAGTATTATATCGATGTCATCGTTATTGTCTCGTCGGTCGAGACGCTGTCACTCTACACTCTACACTCTTCTTGCTCCCTGCGCGAATTGAACGCGCGACCTTTAGTTTACAAGACTAATGCTCTACCACTGAGCTAAAAGAGCATTGTATGTTAGTGTTGCTCCACATCACACCACATACATTGTTTGTACTCACGCGTACAGGATTCACATAGCTTGGGGGCGAGAAATAAGTACCCGAACGGGTTGCTACAATGGTTTGGATTTGTATATCCGTGCACCTTGTTTTGTTTACATTTTCTACATCTAAATCTATGTGGAGACATTGGTTTTTCGTTTTTTAATTCGCTATGTGTATCGCATATATACACCTCCATTCCCCTTGTTGTACTCGACCAGAATGTTTAAATCCTTTCTGGTCTTTAAATATCTAAACTCAATGTATTCTTGTTCGATCCGTTTCTACGCTTACTCTTCTTGGGCAAAGCGCCGTCGGTCTGCAGCTCCTTCAAGTCTGAAATGCTGATGGTACTCGTTTCATTTGGCGTGGAAGACTGGGGTTCCGCAACCTCAGGCTGACCACCCCGCTGCGGGGGCTCGTGAATGTTAATCGTCTTGGTCTTGAGACCAGAGAGGATGTCGTTAATGTCGCTAGGACCCTTCATCTCTGGACGACTCTGTTGACTGGCGGAGCGTCGGGCAGATCGCTCGTCGCCAACCTCACGGATATTGATTCCATCGTCAACCACACTACTTCTTGCATAACTTGCGTTGTTGTTACCAGGACGAGATCGCGTATTTTCCATATACGTAGGTGTCTGTGTCGGCATTGGCGCAGGAGGACCGCGCCCACCGGACGGAGGGGCATCGCTCATCAATCCATCCATGAAACCGGCAAACCCTGGGTTGTTCTGTCCCATAGAATCAACCGCCGCGGATTGGAATTGTTTCATTAGGTCCGGGTTCTGTCGCATAATGTCGTCCATATTAGGAAGAGCAGACTTGAACATGGTGTTTGTCATATGCACCATCATCGCACTTCCACCCAACTGGAACAGCAGCTTCAACTCGGGAGCCATTGTGGCCTTGGACTTGTACTTTTCATGAAGCTCTGAAAAAATCTCATCATAATCAGTGATGTTCTCGTTGATCTGTTCCCCCCATCCATCCAGCTTGACATCAAAGGGATCAAATCGATTGTTCAGAAACTCGAGGCCGTTGATGGCAGCCATCATCATATTCCCCTGGAACTTGATGGAGTTTTGCGTCGCTTTTTCGTCCATAATGGTCTCGTACTCACCTTGCATCTCCAAGAGCGAGGACTCCATCGTGTATTTCTTTGAAAGCTCCACTCCCTTCTTCTCGAGGGCCTCCAGCTTCCGCAGAAACTTGAATTTCTCGCGCAACATGTCTTCCTTCGACATTTGTGGCTGAGAAGTGGCGTGTATGTTTGCCTCTGGATCGACCGGAATGTCGTTAAACTTTTTGTAGCCGTCCCACGTGGCCTGGTCGCTTTCAATGTCGGCGGTGGCGCCTCCAATTTTGATGTCATCATTAGATCCACCGAATCGCACGTTTTGCTTGTCGTCCGAAGAACCACCGAACAGATCAGATTTGGGTTTATATGAGCTATTGTCCATATCCATTTCAAGGTCCTGTAGGTCTGCCTCCAGATCATTTATGTCCCCAATATCAAATCCGTCTCCTCCGCCACCACCACCGCCTCCATCTTTCACACGATCGTTCATTAACAATTCCAAGCCTCCCCCGAAGTTTGAAGATTTTGAAGACCCAATATTAAATGACGAGTCTCCTAAAGAGATATCAATTGTTTCTGGTTCTGCCATATTACTATGTTACTAAGAACATATAATTTTAAGTCGTACGAATACTATATATATATTATCCATTAGCGCCAACACATGCCCAATAATCACCTTTCTCCATTTCGAACCTTTGCGAGAAACCACTTGCCCTGTAAAAAGGCGTCCGCTAGATCGTCCTTCTTCTTGTTATTGATGAAAAACTGATACCACTCGGTATACGAACTTCGTATAAATTCGGCACATTTCTCGACACCCAACTTCTTGCGCTGATTGTACGTCATATTGTTTATAGACTGAGCATTGGGTGTTCCAGACTCCGTCAACCCCAGTTTTAGTTTATTGGAGGCAGAAATAAATTCTACCCGGATGTCAGAGTTTTTCATAATGAAGTATTGTGCAATCATACCTTGAATTGTCTTCATTCGATTGGCAATAGGGCTTATCTGGTTTTCTATAATAACACATTCAATGACACACTCGGTGTTGAAGATTTCGTCAAACTTGGTCTTCAGTGCCTTCCCGAGTATAACTAAATCCACCTCCCCGGCATTTATGTTTTCAACCGACTCAAATGCCTGGGTCTTGAAATAGTCGTATAGTTCGGCAACCAGTTCAGACTTTTTAGTGGCCGGCGATTGGGTGATGTTGTACTTAATGGCAAGGCTTTGCAAGTCTGCAATGGTCATTTTGTTGATAGTTGACTTTTTCGTTTCGTTTGTCGGTATGATAAACTCCTCCTTTTTCGCGTGTTTTGTGCAATAATAGGTGTCGTTTTTTTTAAACTTTGCGTCGTTGGCACATTTAACGTTTTTTGTAGATAGATCACAGCTTTTCTTAAGGTCTTCTATTAAATTCACAACACCCCAACGTTCAATCTTATGATCGTCTAACAAACAATATGCCAGGTTCTTAATTCCAACGTCAATGCTGAGAGTTTTCATATTATATACTAATGTATATAATATGCTGAATCGTTCTAAATGATCTACATATAAGTATTTACACGCTGAAATGTTCCGACTAGATGGACCAACCTACTTGGCGTTCATTGTGGGCGCGACCAACCTTGCCTGTAGCTCCACTCGCGACAAATAGGGGTTTTTCAGATCACTATTGCTATATCCATATCCAGGTGCTCTATTATCAAAGGTCGAGGTATAAATAAACGGGACGTTGCTTGAAGGGGTCGAATCCGTTTTCACATATGGAGACATTCCCAAAGCATAACACGCATCAGTTGTATTGAATGACATAATAGACGAAGCGTTGTGTGTCAAGAACTGCCTATAACTACGATTGCTATTGATATGGTTCACCTCCTGAATGCGCTCGTTGATGACCGCCTCGGGTTGGTAGGTGGCATAGTTGCGCCCGTCGTTCATTATCGGTGGAAAGTTAAAATGAATGTTATTTGAGCCAGAAAAACATGTGCCCCAAGACATTATTATAGTATACTAGAGAAAATAGTTATTACTCTGCCTCAAGTAAAGCGAGCAGCTCGGCCTTCTTCATCTTGGATGCGTTTGAGATGATCCCCTTTGACTCTGCAATTTCACGGAGTTTTTGGAGACTAGCCTTTTTGTAGTCCAGAACAATGTCTAAATTCTTAACATCGGACACATCATCAACATCTACCTCTGCGATAAATTCGTCTACAGATGTCACATCGACAAGTCCATCCTGGTTGTCGTCTTTCACCATCACATCCTCCTTCATCGCAGATTGATCAAGATCCGCCGTCCCGGCTACACTCTCCTCCCCACTCTCTTCCCCACTCTCCTCCCCACTCTCTTCCCCACTCTCCTCCCCACTCTCCTCCCCACTCTCCTCCCCACTCTCCTCCCCACTTTCGTCGCTCTCCTCACCCCCGCTCTCGTCGCTCTCATCGTCGCTCTCATCGTCGCTCTCATCGTTATGCTCGCCATCCGAAACACTTATCATGTTCACTATGTGACGATTCTCATCTGAAGATGATATATCAGGATGAACCACCGAACCATCCAACGAGCCACCCTGTTCTTGTGTCTGATGTGCAGCATTCATCGTGTTATCCGGGGGCTCGAGAAATCCGCGAAGAGTAGTGACCTCTTGTGCTAAAGTAGATACAAGGTCGAACATTGTGTTTATCTTGTGGTTCTGTTGATTCAACTTTTGGATAAAAAACAAGCCCAGCGCGCTTACCAAAATTAAACAAATTGCTAAGGTTATCAATATAGAAGGGGTGAACAATACGTCTACAATGGCCATTAATACAAATAATATATATAATTTTATGTTGAGTCCAACGAATATATTATTTGTTATGGTTCCTATACCGCGATGTTATGTCAATGCATTGCCGTAGTATTGTTCAATATCTCTTCAGGATATTCCATATCACTCAACACCTTGATTCCTCCACGAACCTCCGATATCCCCTTCTTCAATACATACTTGTAGGAGAACGACGTGTCATTGGTTTTGGTTTCCATATGGCAATTGCGGACCTGTCTTTCGCTATCTAAATTTTTACATACAGCGATAAAATGCGTTGTCAGAATACATTTGACCCCCTTGTGTTTGATAAGATACTTCATAAAGGCAATAGCACTACTTACCGCCTCGTCAGGGTTTGTTCCAGAATACAATTCGTCAAACACACAGAAATGGCGCTGCTTTTTGTGCTGCAGAACAACATCTATGATATCCTTGCACCGCCTCGCTTCCGCCTGAAACAGACTATCGCGACCACTCGTGTCGGGGATGTTCAAGTAACAATGTATGTGGTTAAACGGATTGATGTTGCACGATGTATAGTATCCGCAGCCGTACTGCTGACTAAGTATCACATTCAATAGGGCTGTCTTCAGGGTCGTGGTTTTACCTGATGCGTTGGGACCGGTGATGATCATGTTCTTGTCCAACTTGATGTTGTTTGTGACCCGCGACGTTTTCAGTAAAGCGCCGTAATATGCCTTCTTGAACGTGGTCTTCTTTTTGGTGTTGAATGTAGCCATACCAAGGTTCTTGGCGGTTATGTTCACCGACAGACCATTGATGGTTTCCACATATCCGTGGTATCCAAACGAGTACAAAAACATATTCGTGCAGTCGCTGTCGTCATACATCTCGTAAAAGTATTTCATCAATTTGCCAATCTGCCACGTATTGCGAACCCCCAAGTCATCTCCTTGTATGAGGTCCAGTCTCTCTTTAAAAGCTACCAGCTTTGTCAGATTTGCCTTGACATCTTGGTTGAATGGCGAATACGTTCTCAGTGACTCGGTGTGGGAAAGGAATGTAGTCATATGCGCAATCGTTTTGTTGATGTATGTTCTGATGACAAGCAGGTTTCGATGCATCTTCTTCATATTTCTATAGAAACGGGTACACGCCAACAAGTTCTGGTAAATTGAAAACACGTACAGAGCCGTAGATGCCAGCAAATACACCTTTTGGTCCATTGAAACACTTGTGAAACTCGTGAATATCTTACAGAGGGCGTGGTTTGACGCGACTAGCTTCAGGACTTGCGTATATTCCGCCATGGTAACATCCATACCCTTTGCTTTGATGATGAAGAATGGCATAATGAGGATGATAAAGGGAACAATCAGCGACAACACAGGCGAGGCCAGGCTGTACATACTTATAAACTGCAAGACAGACTCTGAGTTGTTTAAATGCTCCCAGTAACTCCAGTCTATATAATGATATTTGTTTTTGAACCCGGTGTCACTCTTCATCTCCTTCCATATCTGGATCACCTCAAGTAGGTCGCTATGGATAACGGACGTACCATTTTCTTCCGTAAAGACACCCGACGAATTACTCGAATACACCTTCAGTAGCTCTTGTGTGTCGCGTAGATAATCCGTGTCCGTCGAATAATATTTGGGTATCTCTCTCACAACGCATCGCCCCGCTTCGGTGGTCGGCATAAAGGTCATGTCGTATATGGAGTTCATAGACGGATCCATTGGGTCGATCATCTCCAAGTCTTCGATAACATTGTCCTGCAATATTTGCTTGTCCTCTATGTACGAGACTGGGAGATAAAAACAACTCGAAATGTCCAGCGCATAATTCGAGACCAGATCCGGGTCCGTCGCGTCGTCATCATGAGGTTTGTCCGTTTCCGTGTGTTCGTCATCTGGAAAGCATTTCGATGTGTCGTCAGCACTTTTACCCTTGTTGAGGATATCCGTGAAGAGTTGGGGTACCGGTATTTGCATTAGCTTTTAATATATCAAAATTAGAAAAAAATATTGGTATATTTACGAAAGACTCTCCATAAAGTTGGAAGGGAGCTCTTCAATTTGGGTTTCGTAGTGATGCTCTATCATTCTGAGCTTGCCTATATCGCGCCTTGTCACGAAATTGATCCCAACTCCCTTCCTGCCCCATCGCCCACTTCTACCAATACGATGTAGGTAGGTATGAACCGACTTGCACACATCAAAATTGATGACCACGCTTACCTGCTGTATGTCGATTCCGCGCGCGGTCACGTTGGAAGAAATAAGAACACGATTCTTTCCGTTTCTGAAATCGGAAATGGCCCTTTCTCGCGACTCCTTGGTCATGTTTCCATGGATGCAACACGCCGGAAACCCGTCGTTGATCATAGCGGCAGTCAACTCATCCACACGACCAATGCTATTGCAATAAATGATACAATGAGAAAGAGTGAGGGACGAGTACAGATCCTTCAGGACTGCATATTTTTGCGCGTCATCCTCCACAGCAACATAGTACTGACTGATTCCTTCTAAAGTAAGGACTTCTCGCTTTAGAATAAGATGCTCGGGGTTCTTCATCATATCGTCAAGAATGGGAAGGGTTGACTGCGGTATCGTCGCCGAAAACAAAGCAATTTGGGTCTCTGCCGGGAATTCTCTGAAAATGCTAGAGAGCTGGTCAATGAACCCGCCGTCGAGCATTTCATCCGCCTCATCGACGATTGTTATTTTTAACGATTCGACCTTCAATGCGTTCCGTCTGATCATATCGTAAATCCGCCCAGTACATCCAATCACAACGTGTGGGGGTTTTTCTGCCAGTAGTCGCATATCTTTATCGACGCCCTCGCCACCGACCAACAACTGGGTCCGGAGCCCAGACATCATACCTCCGATGGAATCAACCACCCCCCTTATTTGTAGGGACAACTCGCGAGTAGGCGAGATAATCAATACCTGTGGACTCATCAACCCCAGTTCAATTTGGGCCAACGCGCCAATGGTAAACGCAGCCGTTTTCCCAGTACCGGATTGAGACTGCGCCACAACATCTTTTCCGCTCATAATGACAGGAATGGCCTTACACTGGATCGGACTGGGACGTTCAAACCCATAAGAATATATTCCACGCAAAAGATCCGTGGGTAGATTCATATCATCCCATTTCTGGGCGCTGTATGAATCGCAGGACGGATCAACGCTAGTAATGTTTGTGGTTTCGATATTCATATCTATACTCCTAACAATTGTTTAAGCATATTCTAGGTATTTATTAATTACCCGCAACGGAATTAATAATGTTTATAAAAATCAACATAAATAGCTAACCTGTGGTATATACAACAATGACTAGATATACCTTAACAGACTTCCACGCCATTGGGTTTGATGGATTTCAAATTACGCTACCGGAAGGCGTGATTGACCAAATCAACACCTTGGTGGGGCACGTTGGATCGCCAAACTATATACGCACACCTGTCTTCCAGAAGGGCGGGAAGGGCGAACCTCATTCTATGGGGAAGAAAAAGAGGGATAAACACGATCAGAGCAACCCGGCACATTGGGACAAGATTAAGAAATTCCAAGCTACAAAAATCGAAGAAAAAACGGGGGTGGACGCACAAATTAACCAGATAAGGTGTTTCCTCAACAAACTAACCGACAAGAATATGGACGATATTATTCAACAGATAATGGTTATCCTAGACGAGATTATCAAGAACGACGACGCGCACGACCATATCGACAAGGTGGCCAATACGCTGTTTGATATCGCATCCACGAACCGGTTTTTTTCAAAGGTCTATGCAGAGGTCTATGGAGAGCTATGTTCAAAATATGCGGTATTCGAGATCCTTCTGGAGAAGAACTACTCGTCGTTTCTTGATATGTTCACGGCCATTGAACACGCATCGCCCGAAGTAGACTACAACGCCTTCTGCAAAACGACCAAAATGAACGACAGACGGCGCGCATTAAGCAATTTTTACCTCAACTTGTATTGCAGTGGAGTGATACCACTGGAAAAGGTAGAACATATTATGGTTTCCCTACTAAACAACATCGTGGAGGGTGTCCATATCCAGGACAAGGCCGCCGATGTGGATGAGTATACGGAGAATGTCTTCATATTGTATTCTAGGGATATGGAATACACGCCTGACATCAAACTATCCAATGGTATGACGATCGACGAGACAATCCTCCATTTTGCTAATGCTAAAAAAGGAGATTATGTAAGCTTAACAAACAAATGCATATTCAAATATATGGACATGTGTGGCCTATAATTTGCGTAACACTATTGTATATTCTTTCCTGTGGTAATATACAATAATGGTCGACAGGATTGACAAGATATTCTACATTAACTTAGAAAAACGCACCGACAGAAGAGACCTGGTTGAGATGGATCTCCATAAAATGAGCATAGACGCCGAGCGATTCGTCGGCATCTCCTTCGAACCGGGCATCGTGGGATGCGGAAAGTCGCATTTGGCGGTGATGAAGTTGGCGAAAGAGCGCGGGTATAAAAATGTACTCATCTTGGAAGACGATTTCACGTTTCTGACATCCCGCGAAGTGCTAGACGATACCATCAACAAGTTTTTTGAGGATGTCGGAGACAACTATGATGTTGGTATGATGTGTTGCCAAAATCTCGTGAAAAAAGAAGAGTCCCCTCACCCATACCTTACCAGGATTCAAAGCGCAAACAACGCATCCGCCTATTTGATAAATGGAAAATACCTCGACACGATCATTCGGTTGTACGAAGAGGCACTTCCTCTTCTGGAGAGAACGGGAGAGCACTGGAACTACGCAAACGACCAGGTATGGACAAGGCTCCAGGCCGTTGATACCTGGTATGCGTTCACCCCTAGACTCGGAAAACAGAGATCAGGATATAGCGACAATGCCAAGCGCTTTATGGACTATGATACATAAATGATTTATGGTACGCGTGTATGTAAAAGATACACGCGTACAGACGAGATGCTACACAAGCCGATACGACAAAGAACGCGTCGTCTGGTTGTATGGTTGTCTGGTTATTTAGAACGCAATACAAAAAAATATATACACATATTATATGGTCTATCCGACATTTGACATAACAAGTATATCCGAAAGGTGCGGCAGCGACCTTGCACAATTCTACAAATCGTATGACATTGATCCCGGAAGCAAGGAGTACTCGGATGTTACCAACATGTCCGTCTATACAGATTCAGCTATGACGATGCAGAGTATGTCCAGCTCCATCCAGGAGAAAATAGCCAAGCTGCTGGAGATATCCGGCGAATCGACCATCAAGACCTTTGATTATGCGCACGATGTGGTAAAGAAGGATGAGGTCACGCAAAAGCGTATGTGGATAGTTCGAACGATTGTATTTTATCAGCTACTGGTGTATATCACCCGAACATTTTCCAACAAGGGGTTGTACGATTCCGTCTACAAAGACACGAGTCTATACCCATTCCGCGAAGATGTGGTGGGGGAATTGAGCAATTTCAAAATGGGTATCTTTGGGAGCATCACCCCCACATCGGACATTGATATTGGATTCCAGTATTCGGGGCAAACGCTACAAACACCCGCGCTGGCGTATATGGTGTCCAGGTTTGAAAATGCGTTTCTACTATTTACAGGAAAAAACAGCCTAGGCTTCGACATTGAGACGTACGCCGACATGATGACCATCCCCAACCCCGACAAGCGAGACGATTCGCACCCCGACTATTTCTATCTGGACTCAAGCAACTTTCAAAAGGAGCATTTCCAGAAGGTGCTGGTGTGCGCGGGAACGAGCGTGCTGCGCAACGCGGTGTTGTCTGTGATGGATGTTGCCGGACATTCCCTCACAGCGGAAGAGGTCACCGACGTGGTTGATACGTTTTCCATTGAAAAGGCAGTCAAAGTAAATACCATTTTCGGAGACTTTTACAGAGACATCAAACCGGACTTAAGCGACACCTGGCTGAAGGACGCCAAATCACTGGTGGTAGATTATATGACCTCTAGTTACGACGAAGGAAGATACAAGTACTACGAGCTCGTTGATGTTGCCGAGCGCAGCAAATTCAAGGGCACGAGCCACCTCTCCACCATGACACCGGATGAAATATGCGAAATTATGGTGAATATTGGAAAAGCGCTGACCTATCGAATGGAAAGCTACAATTGCGCGCCGACAGTCATCCACGTTGTGCGAATCCTGCAAGCCGCCAAGGAAAAGGCGGAGAAATACAAGACACTCACCCCCAAGGCATATTGTGTAGGGAATGTACAATTTCTAGACCCCTACTGCTCGCTCGGCAAATACGGATACGCGTTGAGCTGCATCGAGCAACTTGGATATATCTACCGGTTCCACAACACCTATTGCGTCGAAAGCGTTGCCCAGTATGCCGGCGCAGGTGCAAATGGAATGCGTACTCATATGCGGGGCGGTCGTGTGATAGCAGCACAACAACCAAAACGCAATTCAAGCGCGACCTATGACTTGGTCAGTTCGTCGAAGGGGCCGTTACTCGCTCAAGCAAGCAACCAGTTTGCCTCTGCTGCAGTATTGCATTACAACAAGGCAAAGTGTGACAAAAAGATGTCTAAATATCTGGGGAGATTTGAGAACGGCTACTTTTTCTTTATCCAGTATTATACCGGGGTTATCAGCAAAGGGGGGCGCAGGAGGTCTCGACGGCCGACCACACGACGACGACGCGCATCGCGGAAACGATCGGTCTTACACCCCACACAGAAGCGGCCCAGGCGGACCAAGCGGGCGAGGGGGAGCAAGAAAACACGATCCGGACGACGCAGATGAGAGAATTCCAATCCATATTGAAATAATATAAAGGATGCGATGTAAATAAACCAACAATGCCATCAACTCGAAAACAACCGGACAACATCCGATATACCCTCAAAGAGGTTGATGCGGGCGCAAAGGACCCAATCAACGTGGGCACGCTGCTGGAGAAGTTCGAAAAAGACGCATCCGAGGCGGAAGTACCCGAAGAGACGTACCACACAGATCAGTTTCTCGCACAATTTACCGATTATGAATCGAATTATACGATGAAACAGCTTCTGGCGATTCACGACTACTACAATCTCGGCGCCACGTCGAAACAGAAGAAGCAAGATGTGATTGAAAGAATCATTTTCTTCGAGTCTGACGAAGAAAACGACGCACAGGTAACGAGAAGACAGACGTTGTGGTTTTATCTACAGGAACTGAAAAACGATCCCTTTACCAAAAGGTTTGTATGGGCTGCATAGCTTGATCAACTCGTAAAGTAAATAGTGTTTGGCCTTGAAAAAAGTTAAACACTATTTTATTATAACACAATAGAATATAGGATGGTCTTATCAAAAATAAATAGTAGCGTGAGCTACCCCGAATTAAAGAAGGCAAACCCGGAGGATGCCGATATGGAGGCAGATATGTATGCAATCTCGGTAAAAGGGCTGGATATCGTGGTGGTGCTTGGGAATTCTCGCGACGATTTTAAAAAACAGGATCTCATCTATTTCCCTATTTATATGGCAAAAACAAATGGTAAAGTAGTACAGGTCGGCGTGTATGAAGTACCCTATTCCAAATTAGGGGGGTATTTAGACAAAGACGGCGACCTTGATTTAGAAAAGGTCGGCTCGCCGCTTATCTACTCCTTTGCAACAAAATCGTACATTGAGAAACGTCGGACCCTTCCTCCAAAGGAAGATGTCGCCGAGGGGAACAATGGAGAGGACAATGTAGAAGGGGGGAGAGAGGAGGAGAAGGAGGAAGAGGAGGAGGAAGAGGAGGAGGAAGAAGATGAAATGGGACTAGAGAACACGCGATCCAGTCAGGTTAAGAAAAAACGGACCAATGCATCGGTGAATTCCGATCACACAAATGGTATTCCGGACACCAGATCCGACATATTTATTCTGACAAAGGGTGTTCAGATCCCCGCGCCGCTCGAAGAGGAATCCAAAACAGACGCTAAGGAGGTACGTGAAAAATACAACGAGAAGCCCGACCACAATTGGGTGCAGAAGATTCTGAAAAACCCCCACTACGACCTTGTGGACAACGAGGGAGGGGGAGATTGTTTATTTGCCACGATTCGAGACGCATTCTCTCAAATCGCTCAACAAACGTCGGTTGCGAAAATTCGTAAAAAGCTGGCAGAAGAGGCCACCAGCGAGGTGTTTACCACCTACCGGGAGCTCTACGATATGTACCACAATGCCCTTATCAACGATACGTCTAGAATCAAGCAGCTGGCAAAAAGTTATGTGGACATAAAGGACAAATTCAGCAACGTGCTCGATCGAAACGAACAAAAGATACTTGTGGAAAACGCGAAGCAGGTCAAGGAACAGCACGACAAATTTATCGGCGAAAAAAAGGTCACCGCCGAGATTATCAACGAGTTCAAGTTTATGAAGGACATCGACACCCTCGAAAAGTTCAAGAAGAAGATCCAGACCTGCGAGTTCTGGGGCGAAACATGGAGCATCTCCACCCTCGAGAGGGCGCTGAATATTAAATTCATATTGCTGTCCAACGAGGCCTACGCCGCCAAGGACTACGACAACATCCTTCATTGCGGGCAACTAAACGACTCCATCTTACAGAACAAGGGATACTTCAACCCCGACTACTACCTCATTGTTGAATACACCGGATCGCACTACAGACTGGTGTCCTACCGGGACAAGCAGATCTTTACTTTTCCGGAAATCCCCTACGACCTGAAAAAGCTTGTTGTAGACAAATGTATGGAACGGAACGCAGGGCCCTTCTCTCTTATCAAAGACTTTACCTCTCTGAAAAAGAAGAAGGATAGCAAGGCCGAGCTGGAGGAATTCGCGATCGAGGCAGACGACCTCACCGAAGCCAAGCTGCGGGGGGTGTACAACGATGACGTTGTGTTTTCCTTCTATTCCAAATCTGCCGCCAAACCCCTTCCAGGAAAAGGGAACGGAGAGAAGATACCCAAGGACTTGGTCAAGGAGTTTGCTGCTCTGGCCACCATCCCTGATTGGCGCAAGAGACTCGCCAACACGTGGATACAGCCTTTTACGCTAGATAATCACCAGTGGTCGAGCGTGGAACACTACTACCAGGCATCCAAATTCAAAAAGGACAACCCCGAATTCTACCTGAGTTTCAGCTTGGACTCGGGAACAGACTTGTCGCGTAGCGTAGAGATGGCGGTTGCTGCGGGAGGGAAAACGGGTAAATACAAGGGCGAATTGTTGCGTCCGAAACAAGTGCTCTTGGACCCCGAGTTTTTTGGAGAACGCTCTGCGCGCGAAATAAACGACGCACAGACCGCCAAATTTACTCAAAATCCGGACCTGCAGAAGATTCTGTTGCTCACAAAAACCGCCAAGCTGGTCGAACACAAACGAGGAAAGGAACCAGAGACGTACGAGGCGCTTATGATGTTGCGCGATGACCTGACCAAAGAGGATCGGTAAGGGGCTAATGGCCTACATACACGAACAAATGCGGAAACAACGCAGCAAATAATATGTGATGGTATTGTAACCAATGAATCTATCGCATATTATACAAACGTCCGCAAAAATACAGATATCCGCATTCAATGGGGCGGGGTTGTCTAATCAATTATATATATTGATAAAAGGCATAGCGATGTCCATTTTCTCTGGAAAACACAGACTCTTTGTTGGAAAATTCCTCACGCAAATAAATACGACAAGAAAGGTCCGGGCTTCTAGCGTGATTTCGTTCCACCACACGAACGCATACCTGGCTAAGAAATACAATATCGTACTTGTGGATGAAATACCGCATCACAAACATATGCACATGGTGGAGGAGATCTCTCCCCATATGGATGATGTGATGACTACCCCCATCGGCAAAGACATCTATAACCACCTCCGGTTTCACCCGAACATCGCGTCTCCACCATTGACGTTTGTGACTACCATACTGAAATCCCATCCAGCAGGACGAACCAACGTTGTTCATCTTCGGTTGGAAAGTGACGGAATTACCCACTGGAGCAAGATGAACGACATGACAGCCGATTCGTTTCGCGACAGACTCGCAGACAAGTATATAGCGATGATCGCGAAGCACGTTTCAAAAACAGACCCTACGTTTGTGCTCACGGGGGACGAGGACAATCCAGTTATAGACTATATGAAAACAAACGGATACCATTACCACATATTCAAGAAGCCAACCCGGTACCGCGAAATAAACGCAATCATGGACATGGTCATTGGACGAACATGCACCAATGTCTTCATTGGCGCAGGCGGATCGACCTTTTCGCAGCTATTAAACATCTATCTCACAAATGTCCCGAGCACACACCTACTTGATTTGAACCATATCGATTGACGTGCATCTACATCTACGATCCGTAAATAGCGTTGTCATATGAGTACAATTTCTCTGCCAGCGAGGTGTCCTCTACTTGATTGTATATGTCGTTATATTCACCGAATCGTTTCATCGCAGCATCGTATGCTGGCGTATCTTTGCCGTACATAGCGACCATTTGTCTCTCGTAGTATTCTTCGGACATTGGAAAATAGCAGTTCATGTGGATGTTGATCCGCGCATACGCCTTTTCGGTGAATTTGAAGTTTGCCGCCCGTTGTCCGTTGCACAAATGATACACATCGTTCTTGCTCAGCTGCACGTCGCTCCCTTCCTCTATGATCCTCACCAGGTTTGCTGTCCTGCATATGATTTTCCCGTCGACTCCGACGTTTCCATCTACCAGGGCCTGTTTTTTTGTGAAGGAATCCACAATACCGGGTGGCTGCGTGAAATGGTTGTTTGACCCGAAATGGCTGCGCGGTATCCATACCTTTTCGACCTCGTCGCGCAGTCTTTTCAGCACGTCGGTAATGCGGCAATCCTGGTTCCGCGAGTACATGTATTCGTTTATGTCCGCAAACAACACCCATTCGCTTTCCGCCTTGACAACGTTGAGATAATGCTCGTTTAGCACATCCCCGCTGCCCGCAGCATTGGGCTGTTTGTATGAAACGATGGTAACAAACCTTTTATAGGTATCCAGAACATCTAGAATGTCGTCAGACGACCCGGTGTCCACGAGATAAAAGTGGTTGATCCCCTCCGCCAAATAGTGATCAATCCATTCTGTGATTGTGTCTGCACAATCTTTGATTACCGCCACTACAGAAAATGCATACATGTATGTATACTATTAGCCAAGAATAAATATAAAAATATAATGCGGTTGTATAGTATATACTAAACAATGAAGCTGTCGTCCACGTGTAAATCACTACTAACCCACTTTACAAAAAATAGCTGCATCAACCATGATGCCGGCGCACCCGATCCGCACTTTGACAAGATCTTGTTGATGTTGTACAACGACATTCATGACGGGTACAAATACGTGGATGCTATGCAAAACTCACATTCGATCGTAGCGAAGGACATACAGACGATCCGCCAAATCCCGTACCCGAAAATGTTCCCGTTGTCCAGCTTTCCAGAGGAAATACGCACACATATAGACGAGACCGCACAGCATGTGGTTACATATTCTGTAAAAATATTCAATCGCACAATGACCTTTCACTTTGTCCTTGAGGTGGTAAGGGCGAATAGTGTCGATAAGTGCGTGGACTATGCCAGACATATGTTGGCGTGGTTATATATAGTGAATCAATACGCCCGCTCGTCTTGCGCAAAAAATTTGAATGTATACATCTACATGACCAGTTTGAAAAAAACAATACCGCAGAGCAACATGCACGTGTTAGGACAAAACCACGCAAACACTGCATTTACCACAACGTGTCCGGTTGATTCCGAGATTGTCATTTTTAGATCGGAAGAGTGGTTCAAGGTGTTTATGCACGAAACGTTTCACAATTTCGCGCTTGATTTTTCTGATATGAACAACAACGCGTGTCACGCCAAGATTAAGTCTGTGTTCAACGTGGTGTCGGATGTGAACCTCTTTGAATCCTATGCTGAATTTTGGGCAGAGACAATGAACATTTGTTTTTGCAGCTACAACACCATCACTAAAAAGACAGACAAGACCGGATACCTCGCCAACTGCAAGTATTTGTTTGAGGTGGAGAGAAACTACAGCGTATTTCAAATGGTCAAGGTGCTTGCTTTTATGGGGCTCGGGTACAAGAATTTGCACTCCAAATCCCCCAAACACAGGTTGCTGCGGGATACCTTGTACAAAGAGCAAACCAATATACTGGCCTACTATATCATCAACACCATCCTAATGACACATTACAAGGACACCATCGGTTGGTGCTATCGCCATAACACGTCTCTTTTGCAGTTTAAAAAGAGTGCTGCCAACCAGGCGTCGTTTTGTAAATTGGTTACAGACAACTACAAGTCGTCGGCATTGACATCGATGGTGTCGTGCTATGAACAATATCTATTCGGCTTGTATAAAAACGTGCTGGTGAACAAAAAGGGTAACAAAAACAACAAGAACAACCAGGTATTAGTGAGTAATTTACGAATGACAATATGGGAGTTGTGTTAGCACGCAGCAGATGTCCATCTACATCCACCTAATAACCTATACCACCCTAGATCTCAAATTGTATCTGCGTCTTGTTGGCTCTTCCGTCACCTTTTTTGTTTCCTTGGTCTCCTTTGTCTCCTTGGACTCTGTCTTCTTCTCCTGTTTCGACGTAAGAGGCATAGGCATCGTGGCGCGGACAGATCGCAAGTTGTATCGGTGCTGTTGGTAATCCGCCAACGTGGGGGTTTGTATCGTCTCGTACTTAACGCTGGGGGTTTTGTTTTTGTATTCAAACATACCATTGCCGAGGCTTGTTTTGTTTCTTCTCCATTGTCTTGACGCATCGTCGAAATCTATATCTATCACGGGGGACGTCGTATTGTATGTTATATCTGGAATATGCAGATCCAGAAGTTGTGGATCCATAATCACAATAGGCGGCTTCATACTCGACACGTTCATTAGCAATACGAGGAAGGTTTTGAGATGGGTTGCAAGGGTCATAATACGCTGAATCATAGGTAGGTTGAATATTGTCTGTTGCAATCAATGTACTTCATTTTTAAAATATTTCTATTCTACACTATGTAACCATACATAGTGTAGAGTTTATGGTTTCCCGCCATACAATATGGCGCATTGGCCTACTATCTATCTAGAACGCCGCGTCTGGCTCTTTGTTGATGATGGTGTTCCTTGCAATCGTCCTGATTATCTTTCCGAAATCTTTCTTCGCAGAAGTCTCGTCTGTTGGGCCCATAGATTCTACGACCATTCGCAAATACAGGTCATTTTTGCGGTTGTCGTATTCGGTGCAGCCCGGATTTTCCCGCTGCCAGTCGTCCAGCAACATGATGTTCTTGTTCGACAATTCCTTGATCGCATTCTTCAGTCTATCCTGGTTCGTCGTATCCCGCTCCCATTTGTCTTGGTCCTTGATGTGAAGGATTTCTCTCTTGAGGTCGCTGCAATGAATCGGTCGCTTTGTAATGTCGAGGTCGTTTAACCCCTTCACAAACACGCGGGTTATGCCCTCGGCGTACCCCAACTCACCTACCTTTTCCAGGTCACTCAGGTTCAGTTTGAGCGATTTTACAAAATCGGTAATGTTCATTGCATCTTTGCAGGTCTCGTTCAGGAAGAGGTTCAGGTTAAAGGTCTTGTTGTGACTATTCGTGTGTGTGTTGTGGATGGTATTGTTGGTAGTCTGGTTGTTTTTAGTGAGCTCTACTATGGTGCGGTTTTGCTCTACGATCAACGTCTGCATATCCTTGTTTTGTGTCACCAAGGTGAAAATCATATCTTTCATCTCCTTTATCGTGTCCGATTTATGTTCAACTGGAGAGGGAGACACCATACCATCGTGTTGAACGCCGTCGCACTTCTTTTTATGCTTCCATAGTCCAGCATTCGTCACAAATATTTTCCCACAATCGCATTGGATCGTATGAGTTATGCTGTGGGGCTTTTTTATTTCCAAGCATTTCCATTCATTTCCATTCTCCCTTTTTGCGTGTTTAGATGTGGTTAGGTGTCTAGTGAAGTCCTTTTTGTTGCTGCATTGATAGTCACAAATTGTGCATTCATATTTTTTGGGGTTTTTTGGGGCTTTTTTTATTTCCAAAATCCCCATTTTTCCTTAATATTTGGAAATATAAAAATCCCCATTTTTTAACTCACTGAATATGAGAATTTTTTATCGTCACAAAAATGGCGACCTATTTTTTGCCCCGAGACGATAAAAATTCATTATGGTCTCGTAACTTTTTGTTCATGAAAGTCTTTCGCTATTTCAAAAATGGACAAAATAAATGTCCACTTTTGCAAATCCAAAAAAACTTTCAGGGCACTTTTCTGCATTTTTAGAGGGACTCTTTTTCGGTTAATATATATTATCTATTTTTGAACTTAAAGAAGGAATAAGAGAATGTGGACGGAGTGGTCGGGACCGAGAACCCGCTAGTCTTGAATGGGGTAGGGGAACGGAATGGGGAACGTGGTTGGGTCCGTTTCATAGTTGACGTTGATGTATTTCTTGGTGGTCTTGTTGTATATCTGTGCTTTGTCACAGGTTCCACTTGTAAGCAATACGTTGGCAAAGGGAAAGTACTCGATGTATATCTTGGACACCCGGCTATCTCTGGGATTCGTTCCAGAATTGGCGACAAACAAATTGCCCGATGTGTCAAACGCCAGTCCATACGGAACGGAGAGAGTAGCGCCATCCGCCCATGTATCGTTGGACGACCCTCTCGTAGTATCCACGACTATTTTTCCGATTGTGTTGTCGTCTCTGTTTGCAACATAAATGTAGCCGTCGTGTTTTGTTGCCAGGGTGTAGGGTTTGTCGGGCAAGCTAGTAACAAACACCGATGTCGTGAATAATCCATCGGAAAGATTTATTTTCACGATATTATGAACCCCTAGCTGGTCGGTGTTGGACACGTACAAATACCTCTCTCCGGGGTAATATTCATCTATCACAATGCCCTGGGGGTCGTAGAGTGATCCAAATGTCAAGGGTAGATAGAATTCTCCGGATCCGTCCGTGGAATTGTAGCGCGTGACAAACACGTTGGGCGATACTCCACTCAAGACATAGACAAGGGAGTTTCCGTAGTCATCGTACGCAATAGAAATCGGGTTGGCTATGCTGATAAACGCATTATTTACACTGATGATGTTATCCACGAGCGTAATATAACTGACGAAGCCTCCTGTAGCATTCAGCGCAAACATATTGTAAGATGCATCCATTACTATATCTCTTACCCCACTCAATCCGGCAGTTTCCCCAACAATGTTGTTTTCAACCACACCCAAGAGATCAACGCGGGAGATGGTATCGTTTTGTAGAGACACGTACAGATAATCGGTGTCTGCGCTATAGGCCACGCCAACGGGGTAGGTTCCGGCCAAAAACTTTTGCTTGTTGTAGGTACAATTGTTACAGAAATCGTCGGATATCACGACTCCATTGCACTGAAGGTTGTACACATCCGTGGGTTCCGGTAGAACATAGGGCATGACAAAGTGAAAGGTGGTTGAAGTGGGGGTATTTGGACTGAGGTTGCTCGGGTCGATCACGATGTAATGGTCGTATATATTGTAACTGAAATCGAATGTGTAATTATCCAGGGCCACCCCTGTGACATCGTTGATATACAACGTATCCTTGTATGGACCGACCCGCCCATTCATTTCGTTGAATGGAAACGACAAATACACCTTATCGGTCGAATTCACGCGGGTAAGCGAAACAAAGAGGGAGTTGTCCCAAGGAACATAGTTCATATAGATACCATTCCACAGAAGCCCGACAGGATCTGTGAGAAGGGGATCGATGAAGAGCACAAACTGCCCGTCGGGGTTGATGCGGTAATACCTCGACCGAACAACTGCATATATATAATCATACTTATCCACCGACAAAGCCGAGTACGGACGCACCCCGCCCAAACTAGCGGAATACGTGGGGAATGTGACCAAGGTAGTGGCGACGTGGGGACCAGCTCCCTGGTAGTTTTGAACGCGTTTTAACTCCCACGCGCCAGTGTATCCAGCAGTTGACTCGTCTCCAGGCAACATGTACATGTTGATCCTGGTTGTAGAAAATGCAATTGCCTGGATGGGAGCCGCTGTTGCGGGGAATCCGGGCTGCGTCTCAATTTCCTGGAGACCACTTATAGTCATTGCCTCCACCGTGATGGTGCTATCGCTTGTAAATGTCGCCTTGTTAATCGTGGGTGGAGAAGCGATTGCCCCTGGACCTGCACCAGTAGGAACATACAGCTTTGCGTCCGGGTCGGTCGCACTATCAAACATACAATTGCCAAACCCAAGTCCATTCAGTACACCTGATGTGATGGTGACATTCGTCACTACAGGCACCCCATTGATGGGATCTGTCTGGTTAGGCACAATAGACACAAACGGATAAATGCTGGAAAGGAACAACGGACACGCAACCAAAAATGGACCTATTGCAGAAGTGGGTGGTTTATTGCGCAATGCAACCGATCCTGCATAATCCTTCAACAGAGTGTTCTCGGCATACCTTTCAATAGTTCCGTCGTAGTTCAAAACGGGAATGTATCCGTGTCCATCCGCAATGTATATCTTCTTCGTGGTCGCGTCGCTCACATTTTGTCTGGGTCTAGAAATACCATCAACTGCAGAATTGAACGTGTCGTTCGAGCTAATGTCCTGCACAATCTTGAGTATGGCGTTTTCGGGGTTGCCGTAATTAGCCACGTAAATGTTAAAGCTGTTGTCCATAATAATCCCCTGTGGAGTGAGGATCGATATATTACTCGATGGATCCGTTGACGAAAAATCAACATCCACCTTGTTGGTTTGGTTGTTATTTGCAATCGTGACAATATCATTTGTACCACTGCTTGTCACATACAGCTCCCCCGTGCGGGTATCAAATACCGACCCCCCCGGCTCGTTGATTGCGTACCCTCCCACATTGTAGAGAGTACCTACGTTTGTGCCCATATCCACTTGGAAGACCTGGTCGGTTCCGGAATTGGTGATGTACATTTTTGAATAGGTCGCATCGAACGAGATATCGGTTGGTTTGAACAATGTCACGCCTGATATATCGATATAGACTCCAGTTGCAGTTGTCATATCAGAAAAGGTCAGCTTACAAAGCGTATTGCTGTTGTAATTTACGAGATACATGTTACCTGTCCCGTCGTAAGTAAGCCCGGTAGGACCTTCTAATACGACGCCGGTAACACTCACGTTACTCGCATTTGCGTTTGGGTCAATGACCACTATCTTATTGTTGATTGAATTCCCCACGTATGCGTTATTGGATCCGTCAAGCAGAACCGACGTGGGATTGTTCAACGGAACCTGGTTCTCTATACCATTATACACCTCGACCACGTTGGTGGCAATCGTTATACGGAGTAGATAGCTACCTCCCGCCACTAGACTAATTGAAGTGGTGTATAAGTAATTAAAAGACGGCGAAAACGCCAATTGGTCGGGGAAATACAGAGTGGCTGATCCTGTAAGGGATAGTCTTACACACGTTCCAGTCGTCGGTGTTGAGAATGTAAGTACCGAGATGCCTGCGAAATCGTCACCAGGGACTTCGGTTTCACTGATATATAATTTCCCGCTATTATCAAATGCAATACCGCTTACTTGCAGAAGCGTAATGCCCGTAATAGTTACAGGAGTAAGTGTTGCGGTATTGTCGATATACACTATCTGCTGGGGCGTGATCGGCTGGTTAAAAGGGTCAAATACTTGCCCGGCATAGTACACCCCTCCAATAGCATCAAGTGCAAGACTTGTTATTTTTGTGCCATCAGGTATAGTAGTGGCAACCTTCGACGCCACACCAGTGGAGATGGGTATCTTAATGACGTCGAAGGTTGTGCACAAATATAAATTGGTTGATGTTGAATCAATAACCATATCGTTCGGTCTGTCTATAGAGACGCCACTAATCACAACCAATGACGACGTGGCATTGTAGTAGTCGGTAAATACTAATTTGGTTATATAACTAGCTACCGCCGGATCTCCATTGAACCCGCTATCGCCATAGTTGGCGACATACAGATTCCCAGCGTTGTCGAAGCAGAGTCCGCTCGGAGCATATACCTGGGTTCCTGTAATATTCACATATCGACTAATTCCGTCTGTGTTGGTAACAAGAAGCTTGTTTCGGGTTTCTACGATGGTCTCGATGTTGGATCCGTTATACACATTTCCGACACTATCGACCGCCACGGATGTTGGTCCAAGAATGGTATCAAATATTGGGTAGAATGGTATTGGTACATAGGAAGGATCTGTTAGAGGCACTTTCCATATCATCCCGTATGGATAAGGCGGATACAGATTGTCTGTTGGCGTAGTAGACATCCAAGGGGCTGTAAACTGGGCAGCATACAATGACGTCTGTGTGGTGTCCAGCGCGAGAGACGTCACCGGATTGATATAGTATTTAAATAGAACCAGATTGCCGTTGATAGTTGTTCTTCCGCCGGTGAAAAATGAAACATTGTTTGTACCCGAATAAGATTGGGTCAATTTCTTGATGAACGCGCCATTCCCTTGCTGATAGAATTCATCCGGCTTTAAGGTGGTTCCACACGTATACACCAATCCAGTTCGGCTCGTCGCTATGCTGTAATAGTACTCTACCACAGGTTCCCCGTTAGTTCCGTCTGGCGGAAACGGAATGGCAATCTGGTATATAGTATCATTCACAATCTGAAAGATAAATACACGATTTGATATACCAGTGATGGCGGGAGGACCATAGTTGCAAACATACAAACAATTGTTAAATGGGTTGTATGTCACACCAGTGGGGGTGTCCATACCAACCGCGGCAATGGTTGTTATGTTCCCGAGTGGATCTATCCGCACAACATTGTTGTTGCCCGAATTGCATACATAGAGATTGTTGTACAAATCACAGGCAATACCCACTGGCGCATTGATGCCTCCAAAATTGGACGCGAAAATGCTTCCAACGCCTGTGGTTTCTCCGGTAATGGTGATTTTATAGACAGCGCTGGTTATTGTATCGGTAACAAAGAGATTGCCCGAGTTGTCGAAAACAATACCCGACAATTTGTTGGTTGATATACCGCTCACAATAAACTCGACCTGGGTCTTTTTCGTCAAGTCTATCTTCAGAATCTTGGATGTCCACACCTCTGGCCAGACCCAGCTTTGCGTTTCAAATGCGATGTTGTTATTTGCAATGGTGACCCACAATATGTTGTTGCTGTCAAACACCATTCCATTGGGGTTGTCTGTGAATAGCCCATACACATTGTCGATGAAGTCGCCGTTTGCTATTGAAATATAATTCGCTAAAGATCTATTTGCTATATATAGGTTATCACTGCTGTCAAATGCGATGACTCCAGGCCATTCCAGACTTCCAGCGCCAATGTAGGGTAGTAAGAAATCAGATACGTTTTCACTTATATCGTTCTTTGCTACGTACGTGGCTCCGTATATGGGGACATACGACAAATCGAAATTTGTGTAAAGAGCACCACTTATATCTTGAAGTAACGCGCCACTTGGATCTGTTTCACTAATGTACGTGGATTGTGGCATCTTGGTAATACAGTAAATCAAGATTATAATTTTAAAAAATGAAACATATAAGATCGGGGGAATGGAGGTATCCAAATGGGAATCAAATATCTGAACAAATATCTCGTGACGAATTGCAAGGATGCGATTACACTTACTCATATGCAAGAGTTGAAGAACAAGACAATTGTCATCGACATCAGCATCTACCTGTACAAGTTTCAAATGAGTGGGAGTTTGATTGAAAATATGTACCTGATGCTCTCGCTCTTCGACCACTACGCAATCACCCCCATCTTTGTCTTTGACGGAAAACCTCCACCTGAAAAGAGGAACCTGCTGAATAAGCGCTACGACGACAGAGTCAAGGCTGCTTCCGAGTGCTCCGAAATACGAATGAAGTTACAGAACGGCAATATGTCCTACGAAGAAAAACGAGCCCTGTTGAACAGCATCGCCGAGCTAGAAAAAAAATGCACTCACGTCAATAAAAA
>ERZ807291.2849-NODE-2849-length-25389-cov-7.627891_pt1 | contig 25389 bp, 31 predicted proteins | sample MGYA00521257_ERZ807291 | MGnify/ENA primary metagenome ERZ807291 (study PRJEB31413, sample SAMN03169783) | marine metagenome | biome: Marine; feature: Water; material: Subsurface seawater | place: North Sea | collected 2011-04-28 | depth 1 m m ... | reverse complement strand
TTTTTGTCTTGATTTCTTAAATTATTAAAATATTCATATACATCAAGTTCTCTCCAAATTTTATATTTTAAGTTTTTTTTTTCATTTATAGCATTTTCATTATATATTTTTGAAATTTTTAAAACATAACATTTATTTTTTATTTTTACTAAGTTAGCATTACCTTCTGTTCCACTTCCAATTTTTTTTATAATTTTAATTTTTCCTGTTGCCATTATATATATATATATTAATTTTATACCAGTAAATTAATTAATTGTATTTATTAATAAGAAAGAGATGACAAATTGTAAATGTAACTCATGTAATACATGTACAAGTTGTACAAATGATAAAATTTATGAATTAAATACTTATAATAAAACTAATGCAAAAGATAATATTTCTATTATCAAGACGTCATTTACAAGTATAAAATCAGCATTAAGTCAATTTATTAATGATGTTAGTGATTTATATGATAATGTAGATACAGATGGATATAGTACATCTTTATCATCATATAATACATTACAAACAAATTTAGTAAATGATATCAAAATAAATTGTAATAAATTATTATCAAATGATACTAATGCAATTCCTTTAAAAGTTATTTCAAATGATGATAAATTAGAAGCAATAGATAAGGATAATAAAGTAAAAAAAAATTATATTTTAGGTAATTTAGATAAAGAAGTAATAGCAAAAAATACAAATAGAGATAATTTAACTTTTGATAATTCAACTGATAATAAAATATTATTGACTGTAGGTAATAACTGTACAAATCCTCAAATAAGTGTAGGATCTGTAGTATTAATAGAAAAAACTACTAATTATAATGGATTTTATCAGGTAGAATCTATAAATACAGCTTATAGTAATGGAGTTTCAGATGGTGTTTATAGTTTATTTGCTTATGGATTAACAAGTAAAGCAACTGAATATCATTCACAAGTAGCTAAAATATCAGTTTATAATTCTGCACAACAAGAGGTTACTATTGGAGCTTCAACAACAACAACTAAATCATATATATTAGGAACTGCTGGAACTCAAGTTAATGCTAATACATCAAATTTAAGTTCTATAACTTTGTCGTGTGATGTTAATGGTCAAATAACTGTTACTGCAGGTGGAGGTACACCATTTAATGGATATACAACATCTTCTATAATAAAAATAGAAGGATGTAGTATATCAAGTTATAATGGATATTGGTTAGTTGCAGAAGCGACTAGTGATACTGTAATAAAATTATATGGAGGTAATACAACAACTTTTAATGCTAATAATTTAGCATCTAATAATACAACTTCAGATGATCCTGTTGTTATAATAACACCATATACAAGTAATACAGATATCTCAACTACAGTAGCAGTAGGTGTTTCACAATCTTTATCAAAAAACTTATTTATTGGATCTGCTGGAACTGTAATACAAGGTGGTGTAACAACTGGAGTGGCAACATTATCATTTAGTGAAACAAATGGGGTTATTATAATAACAGCAGACGCTGGAACACCATTTACATTAAATTTTGGTGACATAGTTCGAATTCAAAATACAACTAATTATAATTATTATTGTATGGTTGTAGAAGATTTTAGTTCATCGAATACTTTGAAACTTTATGCTGGTTCAACATTAGGTGTTGCCGATGAAGGAGGAAGTTCTACACCAACAGTAACACCATATACTTCAAATATGATAGGTACCGCTATTTCAATAACGGAGTATAAACAATTTAGCTTAGGTACAGTTACTGTTGCGAATATTACAGCAGATGACAGTGCAGATTCTACATTACAATTTAAAAATAGAACAAATGATAGAATAACATTAGAGGTTGGTAAAGGTTTATCAATGACTACAATTACAACAGGAAGTATTTTAAAAATAGAAAATACAACAAATTATAATGGTACTTTTTCTGTAAAAACAATTGATACAGCTCATTCCTCATCATCAAATGGCATTTATACATTATTTGCTCCTGGATTAAAAGGTAATGCATTAGAAAAATATTATTCATTAGCTAAATTATCAATTTATTATTCAATAATAGAACAATATGATCCAGAATTTAAGGATAAAAAGGTAGCAAGGAAATTTAATGTTAAGATAGGTAATAATAAATATTTATTATTTTATGTACCTGGGATTTCACTATATATTGATAATGGGTATTTATTAGAAATTCATTTAGATGAAAAAAATTTAAAATTTGATAATTCAAAAAAATCAGAAAGTATTTTATCTAATTATAGAATTTCTGGTAAGTCAGCTATTCCAAATTCAAATGATAAGTTAAAAGTTTATTATAATCAAATAATTAGTGAAAATAAAGATGAAAATAATATTAATTCAAATACTGATATTAATAATCTAATAAGTAAATTAAATAATATAATTAAAAATTTATCGTATATTGAAAATGCATCATATTTAAAATAATTATATAAATATATTAAATATTATTTTTATATAAAGTTAAATTAAATTTTGTATTTTATTTTCAATATCTTTAATTTTATGTTTATCTATCAAGTGAAATTCACCAATAGACTCCAAATAATCAACTAGATCATATAAATTTAAATTTCCAGATTTTTCTTTTGAAAATGCAGCAGGACATCCTCCTAGATTTAATAAGGAGGTATCAAAAGAACGTATATCATATTCTAAACATAGATCAACAATTTTTTTCCATTCATTTGAGCCTTGTATTTGATGTAAATGAATTGATAGTTTATTTATAATCCCTCTATCAATATTTTTTAAAAGATACTCAAGATATTGATATTTTAATGTTCCTAAAGTATCACTTAAACATAATTCATTTATAATAGGTTTATTAAATTGAGATATAGTATCAATTATTTTGTATAATGGGACATCTCCTTCATATGGACATCCACCAATACAACTAAAATATACTTTAATATAACTTTTATAATTAATTTTCTCAATCATATTATTAATATTTTTAATACTAGTTTCCACAGAACAATTTATATTTTTTTGATTAAAACTTTCTGATGGTGAAGTTATAAAAGATATATGTTTAATTTTATTTTCTATTATATCATTAATTTTACTATTATTCGCAACTAACATATGATAATTTAAATTAGGATTTTTATTTATACATGATTTAAATACATCAATACTATTACTCATTTGTGGAATAATTTTATCAGAAACTAATGATCCAACTTCAATATTATGAATACCTAATTCAGATATATAATCAACCATTTTTGTTCTATCGTTAACGCTCAAAATTTTATTATATGATTGTAAACCATCTCTAACTGTTACATCCGTGATTTTTATGTGTTTATTTGAATTATATTTTAATAATTCAAATATATTTGTATTGATTGAACGTTTAATTAAATTGGAACTCATTATATATTTAAAAATATATTTTTTTAAATAAATAATGACTATAAAATCAGAGTTAAGAGAAGAAATAAAAGAAAATTATAATTTAATTATTGATGATTATTGTCCTAAAAATGACGAGGACGCCTGGTTAATGTATCCTAAATTAAATTTTGTATATAATAAAATGTATATTTGTGAATTTCAAAATATAGCTTATGCCCCTATGCCAATATTACCTGATAAATATCCTGTTATAATAAAGCCAATTATTAACTTATTAGGAATGGGACTTAATTCAATAAAAGTTAATAATGATGAAGAATTTAAGAGCCATTATAATAATAATCATTTCTGGTGCGAGTTTTTTGAAGGAGACCATAATAGTTGGGATTTTGTAATTACAAAAGGAAAAATTCAATATATATGTTGCTTTAATGGATGTATTGATTATGAGAAATTTGGTACATTTAAATATTGGAGTTTATTAAAAAAATTTCAATTACCCAAAATATTAAATAAATTTATAAATATAAATTTTAAAAATTTTACAGGTTGTATTAATATTGAAACAATCGGTGACAAAATGATAGAGTGTCACTTAAGAATGGGCGATATTGACCAATTACCAAAAGATTACTTAAGAATAATATTGTTAAATTATCTTGGTAAAATTAAAAATGTAAAAAAAGAAATTGAAAAATTACAGAATATAGATGATTTATATTTATTTCCGATATGGCAAACAATACAAAGTTATCATAATTTAAAAAATATATATGAATATTTAAAAAGAACATGGGAAAATGAATTAATTAAAGATGATAATATAATAATGTATTATTTTGATGAAGTAAAACATTCATATCCTAATAAATTTAAAAGATGGTTTTTATTTACGATAAAAAATTTCGATAAAGGAATAATAATAAAAAATAGAATACAAAATGATATTGTTAATAAATTTGTATAATTTATATAAAAAATAAAGATTGACGTCTTTCAAATGGTGCTCTACATATAGGGCACCTATCAATATGTTCTCCACATTGTGTACAAGTACATACGTGTCCACAAGGAATAAGAACATTAGTACATATATTTTCCATACATATACTACATCTAGGAATTATCCTTTCTTCTTGATTATCTTGAGGTAAATCTATTAGTTGTTGATCTTGTTGTGGTTGTTGTTGATCTTGATGTGGTTGTTGATCTTGATGTGGTTGTTGATCTTGATGTGGTTGTTGATCTTGATGTGGTTGTTGATCTTGATGTGATTGTTGAATATTTTGTTGATAAAAAATATTAATAATATGATTCAGTAAGTTTCTAATATCATCGTAGTTATTAATAATATTATTATCTATAAGATTATTATTAATTAAATAATTAAGTAAATTATGATTATTATTAATTAAATAATTAAGTAAATTATGATTATTATTTATTTCATTATTATGATTATTATTTATTTGATTATTATAATAGTTAATATTAATCAAATGATTTAAATTATCATTATTAATTAAATTATCGTTATTAATTAAATTTTCGTTATTATTTAATATATTATTTATATTATCTAAATAATTTACATTCGCTTGGGGATAATTCATTTATACAGTAATCCTGTAATTTATAAAAGTTATTATTTATTCTATATTGATAATAATTCAATTTTTTCTCAATTTATAAATTAAAACAATATTTGCTAGTATTGATGTAGATATTAATATATTTTTAATAAATATATTAAATTTAAGTTCACGATTATGTAATAATAATTTATCATTTTTTTTTATGATATCATTGATGATATCATTAGAATTCATATATATGAATAAATAAATAAATTTAATATATTATAAATTTTTTATATTATATTAATTAAGATGGTAGAAAGAAAAATGTCTAAAAAATATAATAAAAAAGGTAGTAAAGTAAAAAATATAATAAAAAAGAGTAGTAAAGTAAAAAAGAGTAGTAAAGTAAAAAAGAGTAGTAAAGTAAAAAAGGGTACTAAAGTAAAAAAAGGTACTAAAGTAAAAAAGGGTACTAAAGTTAAAAAAGGTACTAAAGATGAAAGTAAATTAGGAAGAAAAGCTCAAAGTAAAAATCCTAAGCAAAAAAAAGGTACTAAAAAAATGAGTTTAGTGCATAAATTAACTTCACAAGTATAATTTCTATAACTTATATATGAGTCATAAAAATTATTTATATTTAGAAAATAAAAAATATTTATTTTTTATTTTAATCGTTTTAATTGGATCTTTTAATTATGGAATTTTTGCAATTTCAGATATTAATTTAATTAATAAATTAGAAAATATTAATTTATATATGCCTAAATTTGTATATATGATTATTACTATGTGTGGACTATATTTATTAAGTAGTAATAAATTTATATCTCCATATTTAAACTATTCATGTCCTTATGATGTATTAAAGAATCATATACCTGATAATACTAATTATAATATTAAAGTAAATGTTCCACCAAATGTATTAGTAATATATTGGAGTGATGATAAAAATAATATAGCATTGAATAATGAAAATGAACCATGGGATTCATTTAAAAATTATAATAATAGTGGTATATTAAGATCAAACGAATATGGTAATGTAAATTTAAAAATAAATAAGAGTAAAAGTAATAAAATGATTTATTATAAATATTACAATAATTTAGGATTTTTATCTAGTTTAAAAAGAATTTATGTAAAATAATATGGCAGTTAAATTGATATCATTTGGAAGCGAATGTGATGTAAGATATCAGATAGATAAATATAATAGAAAATATAAAAAAAGTACTACTATAGAAACTAACTTTTTTGATTGGCTAATTAGTGATATAGACTCAATTATTGACATTCTTACTAAAGATATAAATAAAATTTTAACATTTCCAAATATTAGATTAATTGGATATAAAAATAATAAATCGATTATGAAAATATTAAATTGTAATAAATTAATTTCCATGCATGACCTACCAATTAAATATAGTTTTAATCATATTTATGAATTTATTTTAAAGTATAAAAGAAGATATGATAGATTAATAGATATTATAAAATCAAATAGTAAAATTTATTTAATAAGACGTGATAATATACCAAATGAAAAAATAAAAAAATTAATGAATATATTAGATAATATAAATAGTTGTAATAATATTACATTTATTTTATTGAGAACTGATTTAAAAGATCATTATATTTATAGTAAAAGAATAATCAATATAAATTTTAATAAATTAAAGTTAAATAACAAAAATAATTGGCAAAGAAATAATTATGCGTGGAATTTATTATTTAATTTTATATTTGAATTATCTAAAGAAGATTAAAATATATTTATAATTGAGGTGATGTGGCTGTTGCGAATTGATTAACTAATGGTTTTAATGCGGACCCTGTATTTTTAGCAATTTCTACTGTTTGAGGTAAAATAGTTGATACGGCACTTACAGTAGCACTTACTAATGTATAATTCGTTAATAGTATATATGCTAATATACTAAATATAATTGAATGTACAATTACTGCTAATGCCGATGATGATCCAGTAAAGAATATATATTTTGATTTAAATCTATTTTTATAAGGGGGTAAGTTAAGTATAAATCCTGGAGACAAAACCATAAATAATACCATTAATATTCCAACTGTATAGATTGTTTTATTCATATATATAAGTAAATATTTTATTCGAAAATTTTATAGATTAATAATATTATAATTAATATATGATTACACATACTATATCTTTATTAGGCCTACGTGATAGTAATGAGGATCAACATGAAGTTTTTATAAATTTAGATAATCAAAATACTGAATATAAAGATATTAATTTATTTGCAGTTTTTGATGGTCATGGGGGTAAAGATGTAGCAAAATTTTTAAAAGATAATTTATCAACATATTTTACATCAGAATTTATGAAATATGATATATCAAATACTTGTACCTTTAAAAAATATATAGAAAAAGTATTTGATCATTTACAAATAAAATTAGAAAAAAAGTTTAAAAATATTTCATATAATATTGGTTCAACTGCATTAGTTTTAATTTTTTATAAAAAAAAAGGTAAGACATGTTATTATGTAGCAAATTCAGGAGATTGTAGGGCTGTTATTTGTAATACGAGTAATATGGGTATACCATTATCTAAAGATCATAAACCACATTTATTTGAAGAAAAGTCAAGAATAGAAAAGATAGGTGGTGAAATTTATTTTGATGGTGCTGATTGGAGAGTAGGTGATTTATCAGTATCTAGAGCTTTTGGTGATATGGATGCTGCTCCTTATGTAACACATAAACCAGATATTTTTAAGTATACATTAAAAAACAATGATAAATTTTTAATTATTGGTTGTGATGGCTTATGGGATGTAATTACAAATCAAGATGCAATAAATTTTGTATTAAATAAATTAAATGATATGGATAATTTAAATAATATGTCAGGTCATTCTAAAATGAATATTGCTCAAAGTTTAGCTGAATATGCGATACAACAAGGGTCTACAGATAATGTAAGTATAATTATTGTTTTTCTTTAATGACTAATTATATCAATCATCATATTTGTTACCTCATTATATTTACTAGGTTCTATATCACTACAGATTTCATAAGGAATCCATTTTTTAAATCTGTAATCTAATTTACATTTTAAAAGATTTAAGTCAGAACTTGAAATATGTTCATTACATAATCTACTTGTTTTAATATCAGGTATATGTGCAATTCCAATACGTTTTATTTTATTATTTTCATCTTTTGTGAATAATTCAATAACATCAGTGCTAATTAATTTTCCAAACATAATAGCTTCTTTTAATTGAAGATCTTGATTTGTATAATAATATCTATATGTTTTAGATAAATCTTCTGCTATAAAATCAATACTACTAAATTCAAATTTACTATTAGGAATTTTTTCATTTATCAACTTATCTAATTCATTTAATTCATATATTCTATTTAATTTGAATAAAATAGAGTTCATATTTGAATCAATAATATACGATTCTTCTATGAACTTTTCGATATCTTTGTATGTTTCATAAATTGAATTATCTTGTATGTCCTTACCATATAATTTATAAATTTTATTAATTATAAATCCACTACATCCTCCAAAATTTATAATTCTACCATCGAATATTGTACCTTTATAAACATCTGATGTCAATCTAATTCGAATAGATATCATATTTAGATCATTATAATTAATATTTTCCATATTTTTTAATGTTTTTTTCTCAATTAAAATAACATAAAATATATCTTGTAATTTTACTGAAACAAAAATATAATCTTCACCAACAATATTTGGAATTGCTACATATGAACTATTTTTAATTGTGAGTAAGTCATCTTCTTGTAAAATTAAATTTTCAGTAAGTTTAAATTTATCTACATTCGAATCAAGATAATTAATTATTTTTTTTTTTAATAAATAATTATTTATTTTATAACCAACATTATTTCCAAATAAAATTTTATTACTCATTTAATAAAAGATAAATAGTTATGTTTAAGTATATTTATATTTCAATATTTAGTTAATATTAGATTGTTTACAATCTGTAGAATATCCATAAACTGTATTATCCATATTGCTCATAATTGAATTATCATCATGTCTTAAAACTGAATCTCCAAATGTGTTTGCTAAATCTCTATTTTCTACTTCTGATAATTTATCAAATACTGTCGCAATATTTTGTCCAGTTAATTTTTGTTCTCTGAATTTATTAAAATTAGCAACCTGATTATTATCATATGTTCTATGAACAAAATCATCAATTGTTTGACTTTCCCAATAACCTTTTTGATTTTTAAATATATTATCATTATTTTGAGTAGGATCATTATTTATCTTCTTTACAAATTCAACCTGTGGATTAGTTAAAATATGATCAGTTGTATTAAAAAAATTAGAATTATCCATAATTTTATTACCATGAGTAGAGTTATTGAATTCAACTGTATCTTTAACCATACTAACATTATTTGATGATTTAATATCCCTATTAATAGTAATAAATTTTTTCAATTGATTTTGTAATTTTTTCTTCTTATTATTTGGTGAAATTAATTTAATAGTATTTTTATCTAAATTGAATCTTACTTTTTTACATGTTTCATCTATTTCATTACTAGTTTGTAACTTTTTATCTTCTTTATTGTATTCAATATCTGGATCATTTGTCATTTCATATAAAATAATTCCACTAACTATTACAATAATTGAAACTAAAAATATTTTTACAAGCATCTATATATATATGTAATTTATATATATTTATGTGATTATTTTTAAAATATATTTTAATATAATATGGATAATATAGATAATAAAAATATTAAAATGAATGAAATCATTATAGATTCTTTAACAAATGAAAATTATAGACATGTATATGATGTTTATCTTGATAAAAATAAATTTTATTTTATAACCTTAATATCAAAAGATGATAATGAATTTAATTTAAGAATCTATAATGACGAAAAAAATATTATAAAAACAAAATATGATGATAAAGATGAAAATATATATTTAGCAGATTTAAATAACAATTTAGATGAAGAAGATGAAGAAGATGAAGAAGATGAAGAAGATGAAGAAGATGAAGAAGATGATGAAGATGATGATGAAGATAATGAAGATGATTATGATGATGACGATAATAAATATGATGAGGATGAATATGATTATGATGATGAAGACGCATATGATGAAGAGGAGAAAAATAGTTTAATTAATTTAACTGATACTGATATACTTAATAACTTAATATTGGATATTTTAGGATCTAAAAAACCAGTTAAAGATAATATAGATGAAAATAATGATGGTGATGATAATAAGATTGAAATTATAATAGAAATAAAGGAAAATTCATCAGAATTTTCCTTACCAGATGAAGATGATTTGCAAGCTATACTAAAAAATAATGAAATAAGTAATAATGTTATAATAAATTTTAATAATAAAATGTATTTTACTCCAGAAAAATCTGGGAAATATTATTTAGCTGTTAGTTCAGATTATAACTATCAAATAGGAGAATATTCCTTAAATGTCCAAGAAGTAGAAGATATTAAAATAACTTTTAATAATAAAATAAATTTAAATGAGAAGATAAATTTTAAGTCAAAGAACAAATTTAAGTCAAGAAAGTATTTTTTAAATTTGAATGAAAATAAAAAATATAAAATAGAAGGTTCTGAAAATTTAAAATTTTTTGTAATTAAAGGGGATCAAAAGATAATATCAAAAGATAATATCTTTTCATTTGTAGCAGAATATAATGGGAAATATGAAATAGAGGTAATGACTTTAAAAAAAGATTTAAAATGTAACTTTAAAATTTTTGAGATAGAAAAAGAAGAAAAAGAAGAAAAAGAAGAAAAAGAGGATGAAGAAAAAATAAATAAATATTTAAGTTGTGATTATGATGTTGATAATTTTGATCATAAATTTAATTTTGATATATTGAATAATAATGAAGAGAAAAATATAGATATAATTAAGGGTAAAAAAATTGTATTAGCTGATGAAAATAATAAAGAATGGGAATTATATATTAAAAATAATAAATTAGAAATTAAACCATTTAAAAAATAGAATCTCATATATATATAAATGAGTAAAATAGTAGAAAGAGCAGTTAGAGAATTATTAGATGATGATCAATTTGTAAGTGAATGTAAAGATGAATTAATGAAAATAATGCAAGATAAAAAATTTGATGTAAATGATATGCCAGAAGTAATGTCATTAGTAGTTTTAGTTTTGGGAAAATATGAAAATATTAAAATTGATAGTGAAGATGTAGTTGAAGTATTTAGGTTATTAATTATTGAATTATTAAAGAAACATAATATTATAGAAAATTCAAGTCCTGAAATAGAAAAAATGCTTGATTCATGTCTTAAATTATTGACTTTAAAAGTAAAAACAAGATCATTTTGGAGTAGGTTATTTACATGTTGTAAATCTAAAGAATATGAAAAAGTAAATAATGCAGAAGAAAAATTAGATAATGAACTACCAAAGAAAGATGTTATTAATGAATTAAATGATACAGGTGATATTGAAATTAAGATGAATTAAATATTGTGAAGATGATAAATTGTCAGAAATAATTAAATAATAATTTATTATTATTTAATTAGCAATTTGTATTTTCTTTTGAAAAATTATAACATTTCTTATTTTTTTTTTGATAATATGAATCCATATTTGTAGGAGCTTTAATTACAATACATTTATTATTATTACATATTTTTCTAAATATAGTTGCGATACCGAATCCCCATATAATTGAGATTATAATTGTATTAGTTTTTTCATCATCAAATAACATATATATATATTATATATTAATTTATGAATTTAGTTATTTTTTTTTTTTTTTAGGACATTCTGTTTCCTTAGGTATATATTTATAACATTGATTATTTTCATCAATATATGTTAATTTCTCTGAATTTTTTACTGTAGGATATTTCATTATTACATGTGGTTTAGGGGCATATAAATATACAAAAAATAATCCAATAAATAAGGAGAGTGAAAATATAAAAATATCTATTTTAATCATTATATAATGAATAATATTTTTTTTAAAGTTTAAATTATATATAATTTATTTATTTTTTACAAATAAATATGTATATCCTTTATTTAAATAGTTATTTATATTGACCTCACTTATATTACTATCATCACATAAATACCATTTATCATTATGATTAATTATAGCTACATAATGTCCTCCATTTGCAGATCCCATATGATATATAATACCTCTTAGTTGATAACTAATATTTCTTATATCTAAATTTATAGGAACTGAAATATTTATATCATTTTTATTACTATATGAGAAAAAAGAAAATCTTTTTAATTGGATAAGTAAATATTTTGGTAAAGATTTTAAATATAATCTCTTGTATGCATCAACTAATCTATTTTCTTTTTCACTTTTCCATTGACAATCGCCTGATAACTTTTCAATTTGTGTATAATATTCAATACAATCATTTAATGTAACATTTTCTTTTTTGGGGATTGGTATAGATAATATTTTTTCTCCTACTTTTGTTTTTGATTTTTCATTAGTTTCATCTGAGTAAATAATTGATGATACATTGGTATCAAACATTCTAGACATAATTTCATTTAATGGAATATTAATTATTGAAATTTGATTTTCATTATATTCTTTTTTAAATTCGTCATCTAAAATTTCCATTAAATGTATTAAAAATTCATGTGAATCATGTTGATTGTTGTCTAAAAATTTGTTATCTTTTTCACCAACCATATGTTTAACTTCAATTGGTTTAAAAGATTGACCATTTTTGTAAGTTTGTAAAAAATTTTTATAAGTATTTAATTTTGGACTTTTAAAATTATTTGTTAATATAATTTTTGTTAAAACTGTAGAATTTGTTATAATTTGCAGTGCTGCATTCATGTAACATGTATTACCCATATTATTAAAACCACATAGTTGTTCCATTTATTTAATATATAAAGTAATCTTTATATATTATATAATCAATTTTTATTAATCAATTTAATAAATAAGTCAGGAGATATAGTTTTTTTCTTTGTTAAAATGTAGTTTTTATTAATAATATTATGAAAATCGAGTGAGTTAATAATTTTAAATAATGATTCACTGATTTGGTTATTTAAATCAATTAAATCATATGGCTCCATTCCATGACAATAATAATTATTATTGATTTCACATTGAGGATACGTAAAATATATATCATTTTTTAAATAAAATTTATTTGTTAAAATATTTCTTAAAAAATGAACACTTTCTATTTGAGTTTTTCTTATATTTATAATTTTTCCAGAAAAATTATAACTGATTTTAGACAAAATTTTTAAATTTGTATTTACTGCATGTTCTAAATATTTATAATGTGACTTTATATAACTTGATTGAACTTTCCAAAATGTATCAAAATCTTCTACTGTTTCTTTAAAATTATAATTATCAATTATATATTTACTTAAAAATAAAAAGTCAGCATTATATTTACCTGGTAAATTTGATATATCACCTGTATTACTTAATGCGTCTGAATCTAAAAATTCATCTGGTCCTAAATCATAATCAATTTTAGTAGTATTTCCATAACCATATAAAATAGTTTGATAATCATATTTACCAATTTCATCCATTATTTCTATATTTTGATATATACATTCCATTGTCACGCAATTATATATATTGTGTGTATTTATAACCATATTGAAATAGTCCATTATAGATGGAATTAAACCTTCTGTTTTTATTCTTTGATAATTTAATAGATCATCATATTTAACTAAAGATGAAGCTTTAAAATTATGTCTTAATCCTAAAATATGTCCCATTTCATGAACAACAACACTTTGCAAGCCTTTTTTTATTATTTTATCTCTATAATAATGAATATTTTCTTTTTTATAGTTTGCAACATTTGAATTATTATATGAATTTTTTTTAATATTAACTTCCAATAATTTCTCAAGAAAATTAAATTGCCTATTCCAATAATCTATCCAATTACCTGATACCATAATATTACCTCTGTATATTTCTCCAGTTCTCCAATTAAAGTCAAAATGTCCAACAGCATATGTTCTATCTATACTAGATGGAGCAAGTGATATACTAGAATATTTAATATCTCCATTTTTAAAAAAATGCCAATTATTATCTAAATAACTTATAACATTTATATTACACCGTGGATCTGCTTCGTATAATGCATTATTCCATTTAGTTAATCCTATTTTAAATGTTGGAACCCATTCTTTTGGAACAGATTTATCAATATAAATATTAATAACATTATCACAATTCCATTTGGTAATATAATGTTTTAACTTAGTTTCTAATAAATCATATGTTTTAGTTAGTGTAATAAAATATCCATGATTTATATTTGCTTTTTTTAATTTAAATTTATTTTTATCAAATATTGCTAAAGAATATAATATGCTTTTATCATGATAAGTTACTTCAAAATTTAAAGTTTTTTCATGAAATAAAAATATTTTATTTTTTAAAAATTTAAATCCATTTTTTTCTGAATAAAAAAAATTATTTTTTATTAAACTATCAATATTAACAATACTGAAAATACCACAATCAAATACTTTTGGTAAACGTAACTTAATTCTATCTACAACAGAATATTTATTACCATTATAATCATATGAGAAACTTATACCTATGTTAGGTTGCATTAAATTAATATAATTATTTGCATCTTTAAAGTAATATTGATTTATTTCATTAGCATGTAAAGGCCTGCCGATTATATCATCTACACTATTTGCTTCGGAAACTGAAGCAACTATTCCGAAATCTTGTTCCAAATTGTATTTTGGAATAATTACATATGTACTTTTAATCCATATTGGTACAGTTAATAAACCAAATATAAATAATGATAGTATTATTTTCATTATCCGTAAATAATGTTCAATCTTTAAATAAACAAGATTTAGTAATATAAATTAAAAAAAATGTATAAATTTCTTTAAATGATAATTAAATTAAAAAGAAATAAAAATAATATAATTATTATATAGTAGATATGAAAACTTATATTTTAATGAAAAATGACAGTACTCCAGAAAATGCAGAGGAGATAAAAGTTAGTGATATATATGGAATATATCAAAATAGATGTAAAGCATTCTGGGAATGTAAGGTAGCAAACCTAAAAATCGTAAATGAAAAGAAAAATAATAATCCGAAATTATTTAAATCATATGTTTTAAAAGAAATTAATTTGGAAACAAGTGAAATTATGAATTCATATTTTCTTAATAATAGAAACCAAATAGTTGATGATGGAAATAACTTATATAAAATTCCAGTTTTTTATAATGATATTGATCAAGAATATAACAATATTATTAATGCTTAAATTTAAATTGTTTAAAAAAAAACCATTTAGATTATATTTTTTCAAAAACTACTTCTTTATCTTCATAAAATCCGATAACATTTTTTGGAATATATATCCATTCATCATCAATGTCTATTGGTTCAGATGAAATACATATATTTTTGTCAAAAAATTTATAATATAATGAAGGTGGTTTTTCATGATTACTTATATATCGAGTAAAAATAATAAATTTTCCATTTGTAATAGCAATATTAAATGAAAATACTTGTGTTGTTATTGTTTTAATAAAATTAATAACTTCTAATATTGCATTTTTGATATTTTTTATGTTTATTGTTGAATCTTTTAAAAAACTAATAATCAATAAAAAAATATATTCAGAATCAGTATTACCTTTTAAATTAGATAATATTTTATCATCAATATTATTTATTACTAATTTAATATAACTTCTAAAATTTTTTAAATCACCATTATGCATAAATAATAAATTTTTATATAAAAATGGATGACAATTAAATTCATGTATTAATCCTGAACTAAATGGTTTGATTGCCCTTATGTGAGCAAATATTAATTTTGATTTTAAAATTTTACTTAATCTTCTAAAATTAAAGTCACTCCATGGTGTTTTAATAGAAGTATATAAACACGGATTGTTATTATTTTCAATATACCAACCGATTCCAAAACCGTCGACATTTATTTCATGATCTCTATAATTTGATTCTTCCAAAAATGGAGTATATTTTTTTAGATAACTTTGTTTAATAATTGAATTATTATGTTTGTAGAGTATATCTTCAAAAATTATATCATTACCATAATAAATAAACCATCTACACATTAATAATATCTAAGATATTATTTATTTTTATATTAGATTCTGGACATAAATTAAGATTTATAAATTTATAAAATAAAACAAAATTAATCTTACTATCCATAGATAAGTTATTTATAACTGATTTATATATATATTCATCTATAAAATTACTTATCATGGAGAAATTATGTTGTTTAATAGATGTTATAATTTCTGTTCTAATTTGAATATTATATTGATTTAAAATTTTAATAATATCATGATAATTCAAATAATTAATAATTAATTTAATAGTATTTAGAGATATATAAGTAGAATTAGATACTATTATATTTTTTGAACCTGTTTGTAGTAAACAAAATATAATTTGTTTTGTGAAATTGTTTAAATATTCATTATATAAGTTAGGATTTATTAAAGAAAACAAGTTATTTATATAATTTTTTTGTATAGAGTTCATATATTTTAAACATTCTATTTTATCGTCAGTGATATAGTGTAAACTATTAATAAATTGATTTAATGAATAATGACTAATTAACTTACATAATTTTTCGACTGATAATTTAACACATATAATATTTAATAAATCAAAATGAATATTTTTAATTAAAGAAATTAAATGGTTATCATTCAATACATCGATTAGTTCATAAATCATATTTAATTGAATATTTAAAATAATATAATTAAAAGTATTAGTATTTACAAAATTTATTATTTTTTTTATAAAATTAAATTCAAAATCCAAAATTTTTTTTTTAATTTTACTTTCATTAGATGTACCTAGTAAAAGAATAATTTGTAGTTTAGTAATATTCATTTCATTTATTTCATCTATATTAATGGTAGAAAATATGGATATTTGATTAAAACGGAATATAAAATTATAGTTTAAATTTAAAAATTTTATAGAATTATCATCTAATTCATTTATTAAAAATATTAAATATTCTTCATCAATTGAATTAATTAAGATTTTTAATTTTACATTATTATGTTTAATATATGGATAAATTAATTTAATTTGATATAATTTTAATTTATGAATATTCATCTTAAAAACTACGTCATTCATTTTATCTAATAAATATAATAAGTTATTATGAAATAAAATTTTAACTGTTTCATTTAAATCTCCAAAACAATTTTTATTTTCCCAAAAATCAAAATTATTAAATAAATAATCATCTATACAATTCTTAAAAATATATGATAAGTCTTGTATATTAAGATTTTTTAAAATTTGCATAAATACATCAAAATCTAACTTATATAAAATTTTATTTAATTTATGAACATCCATAGATATATCTTCAATATTATTAATTTTATTTAATATTTTAATAATATTGTCTTCATCGAAAGTATTATAATAAAAGTTAAATGTAGTAGCGGTAATATTTGTTAAAATATTATTATCCATATTTATAGATAATAATATTAATAATTTTTAAATTAAACCATATTTATGTTTACACCATAAATTGGCAATTTCATAAATATTACTTGAATTATTTTCTAATTCAATATCATTAATTAATATATTTTTTAAGTTTTTATGGTCGTCAATAATTGAAATTTTTTTAAATATAATATTTTGTAATTTAGAAAATAGTTTGTCATCTGATATATCGATATTATTTTTTTCATTATATTTTTTTGTTAATTTATTTTTATTATTTTCAATTAGATGATCAAAATCACGAATTATTTCTACTCTATTTGGAGATTTATTTAAATTGAATTTGCAATCAGAAAAAATATAGCATAATTTAATTGCTTGACTTATATCATTCATTATAAAACTTTAATATTTTAATTAATAAAAATAAACATAATTAAGATATTGATAGTTTAGTTAAAACTCCAAAATGATCAGAGGGCATCCATTCTATTATTGTTTTTTCATTATCTTTATATCTTATTAAATCGAATTTATCTTGCTTTCCAAATTTAGTTAAATATTCTTTAACAATTTCTACTTGTTCAGGATTTAAATCAAATCCATATTCTTTTCCAATTATATATGATTGTTTTGGTATTAAGTCTTTTACAAAAATTCCATCAAATCTAAATTGTTTATCTTTTAATTTTATATTAAATCTCATACTATTATTTTTAGTATCCTCAGTAAATCCATTAGCATCTGGATTTAAAAATCTAAAAGTATCTATTAAATTTATATTATCTAATTCTTTTCTCTCTGGCCATTCATTGTGATTACCATCTAAATGAATATTAAAATCACCACAAACAATTACTTTTTTATAAGAATATTCATTTATCTGTTCTTTTAACATTTCATATTGTTCTCTTCTACATCTACTGTAATGAATTGTATTAAAATCACCTTCTTGTCCAGGTGAATATCCAGATCCAGATTGTAAATATACATTAAAAATAACTAAGTTTGTATATTCAATTACCATAACACCATATTCAAAATTAAGAACTCCACCTACTGAATATATTTTTATGGTTTTTGGTTCATATTTTAAGTATGAGAATAAGTCTATATCTCTATTACGTTGTTTTTTAATTTCAGAGTCAGTCAAAAATTGATCTTCAGATCTTTTATATTCTTTTGAAACCAGTGGATTTAAAAAATTAAAAGAGCTATTTGACATTTCTTGGAAACATATAATATCTGGTTGTTCATTATTTATAATTTCATTAATTTTTTCCATTCTTTGTTGCATAAATGAGAATTTAGCCATATCATTAACAGATAATCCCCATAAATTCATTGTTAAAATAGTGATATCATTTGGTAAATCTTTAGGATTTAAAAATTGTTTTTCATATAATAAATGCCATTTTTTACATGATTTCCCATAGTTATCACTGTCATAAAAAAATATTTTTGTTTCGTCATTTATATTTTTTTTTTCAAAAGGGATTGGAACTATATTTGGTTTTCCTGGAACTATTGTTATATTGCATTTATTTTCTGTTTCTCTACACAATCCCATTGCTTTAGAATTAATATTGCATAAGAATGGATATTGATCAGGACAAAAATAATCATATTTAGGGTTAGAATTTTTTAATCCATATATATTTTTCAAAATATCGTCGTGAGTAATTCTAACTGCCAAACTATTTTGTGAATCACTTTCTAATTCATCGTTAAATTCTTCATTAAATTTTAAAGGTATTATATTATTCATATATAATAAATTAATATTTTAAATTATTATATATTTGCTAATTAGTAGAAAATATAATTTTTCCTTTTCTTCCATTTTTTTTTCTTTCTTTGATATGGTTCTCTATCAGAATTAGCTGTAAAATTCTTTTTTTTATTATGATTTTTCTTTTTCTTTCTTCTATTATTATGGATTATATCATATGAATTTTCAATATAATATAAATCTTCCAGATAGTATAGTTCAGACATAGGCAAAATATTATCAATTTCAATAGAAGTATTATAATCATACATATAATCTGTAATATCATTTTCAATATCAATATCACCATAACTTCCTTCAACTTTATTTTCAATCACTTCTCTACAATATGGACATGTATTTTTAATTAACTTATCATAACAATATAAGCATATATCATGACCACAAACGAGATGTATAATGTTTTTTTGCGCGAGTTTATCCTCCATACATATTCTACAATCCATTATATAATACATATATATTTTAAAATATACTGGTTATTAAATAGTATTTAAAGATAGTATATAAAGAACAAGTACACTGTATTTAAAGATCTATATATTTTTATATAGTAAAATGGATAAGTCAAATTTTAGCAGTAAATCAATACATAACTTGCAAAAAGTAAAAAAAGTAAAATTTTCTAAAACACTTAAAATAATAGAACCTAAGCCGAATAAAAAGGAAAATAATGAATTAGAGAATGATTTAGAATATTTAACATTAGATCATTTAAAAATAAATAAATAATTAATTAATTAATGGTAAAACTTCAAAAATATCCCATTTGTAATCTAAATTTTGTCTAGTTAAAAATATGTAATTTGATAAAAGATACAATGAATATGAACTTAAAATATGCCATAACCAATGCAATGAAATATATAAATAATCGCAATAAAATAAATCCAAAATCCATACAAAAGTACTCAAAAAGAATAAACACGAACCATAAATAAATAAATGTTTTAATTTTATATTACGATTGTAATAATAATCATAAAATAAATATCGAGACCTATAAAATCCATAACCAAATAGCATAAATCTATTAAAAAATGAAAATTTTACAAATAAAATAAAACCAATTACTATTTTTAATGTAAGATAATTCATATGATTAACATCAAATAGTAACAATAATGCTAATATAGAAAATTCATCTAATAATTGACCTAATAATGATAATGTACCATGAAAATATACAGTAAAGATACCAATAAGTAATGTAGACACGTAAATATTATAATTATTAAACTCAGTTAATGACATATTTTTAATATTACTCAAATGTAAATTTCGTTTATGAATTAATTTTAGATTTTTATATAATAAAAAACTAAAATATATATAACTAAATCCAGTTAGCGTATTAAAAAATTCACAAATATAATTTGAATTTTGATAAATTGATTCACACCATTTTACTGAGCTAGTTTGATATCCGATTATATCCATTATTATTTTATTATTAAAATGAATAAGTCTATAAATAAATTAAAATAATTTCATTTATTTAAAGATATTATTGATGTATTTAAATTTGTATCTTCATTTATTTGTGCGGTACCAATAAATAATCTTGCGATATCAGAACATATATGAATATTTGTTCATAAAAATATTAAATATATTAAATATTTTTATGAACAATTATAAAAATACTCATTAAAAAGTACATAAATTATATTATCTATTTCATTTCTTAAAGATATTATATTTTGAGGTATAAAATTTATATAGTCTATAAGATATATTTTTAATGCGTTTCTTTTACTCTCGACTGTTATCAAATCATCTAAATTATTTAAATGTTTTAAAGATTTATATGAATCTAAATTACATAATTGATCAGCATTATTATAATCATATGCGATGTCATCTAGAATTAAAATAAAATTATCACATCTATATTTTGATCCAAAAAATGTATTATTTATAAAAATATCTTGAATATTTAAAATTGATATTTTTAATAAATCTTGATTTTCTAGAGAGTTAATATTAGGAGTGTCAACTATTGTGAATTTTTCATATGACAATTTTTTATATTTATCAAGTAAATCTAAAATAAAATAAGTTAATAATAAAGCTAAAATACTAATTAATAAATTTTGATTTAAATATTTATGATATTCTACATATGGAATATCTTCTAATTTATCTTCTAATATAGTATAAAGTAAAATACTTAATAATAAACTTATAATAGAATTATTATTCATATATACTGTAAATAAAAAAAATGAAAATGAAATATATTTAAAATAATATCAATATATATATAAAATGGCAGAAATAACAAGTCCGTATTTTGATACTCAATTACATTCTCGAATAACAATTCATCCACAACAAATTAATAATGATATTTATATTAACCTTAAAAATAATCTAAAAAAAAAAGTAGAAAAAAAATGTAATAAATATGGATTTGTTACTAAAGTATATAAAATAGTAGATTATTCTGATGGAGAAATTATTCCTGAAAATTTGGATGCATCTCATGTATTTAATATTAAATTTTCGTGTAGAGTATGTTTACCAGTAATGGATAATTTAATTATTTGTAAAGTTGATATTTTGAATAAAGCATTAATTAAGGCGAGTAATGGTCCTATTGTTTGTATTGTAGGAATTAATTATATAAATGAAAATAATTTTGAATTAAATAATAAAGGTGATATAGTATCTTTAAATACAAATAAAATTTTGGCAATTAATGATTATATAATTATTAAGATTAGAGGAACAAATTTTTTTCCAGGAGATGAAAGAATTTTAATATTAGGTGGATTAGAAGAGATTCCTTCAGATAATGAAATTCAAGATTATTATAATGAAAATTTAGATGTTGAAGATATAATTGATGATATGTATGAAAATGAAAATTTAGAAGATACAGATTCAGAATCAGAAACAGAGTCTGATTTAAATAAAAATGAAGTATTGAATGATAATTATGTTAATTTATAATTTACGTTAATTACTTAAATATATAAAGTTATTATATTTAAGTAAATGACAGATATATATAAATCTTATAATAAAAAAAAATTATTTTGTTGTAATTGTGGTAAATATGGCCATAAATATTCTAAATGTAATGATCCTATAACAAGTTTGGGAATAATAGCTATAAAAATTGATGATGATAATATATATGATAAATTCAATAATTTTTTTAGTGATGATTTTAATTTTAATTTAATAAAAAGTAATACTATAAATAATAATGTTTTATTAAAAATAAATAATTACTTTGATAATTTTAAATTTTTAATGATAAGAAGAAGAAAAACATTAGGTTATATAGAGTATATTCGTGGAAGATATGATGAAAATGATATTAATACATATACATCTTTATTTGAACAAATGACACCAACTGAAATTAGTGATATTAAAAAATTATCTTTCTCAGTTTTATGGAATGAATTATGGCAAAAAAATGCCGATAATAAATTTTATAAGTCTGAATTTGATGATGCTCAAATAAAACATAATAAATTAAAAGAAATAAGTAATTTTAATGATTTTTTAGATAATATAAAAATAGAATATGATATTCCTGAATGGGGGTTTCCGAAAGGTAGAAGAATATATCTTGAAAAAAATTTAAATTGTGCTTGTAGAGAATTTGAAGAAGAAACAGGATTATCAAATAATGAATATAAAATTATTAATAATATTCCATATATCCAAGAGATATTTTATGGAACAGATAATATATTATATAAGCATATATATTATTATGCAATATGTAAGTCAAATGTTAATGTCAATTTAGATAATAACAATTTAAATCAAATGGAAGAAATCGGAGATATAGGGTGGTTTAATTATAAAGAATGTAGAGAATTAATTAGACCATATCATTATGAAAGACAAAAAATTTTAAATGAAACGTATATTTTTTTATCATCGATAATAGATAATAAATTTAACAATAAGTTAACAATAACAAATAAAGTAGAAGATGAAAATATTTCAGATTCAAATTCAAATTCAGATTCTGACAGTATATCAATGGATGATAATTTAATTGAAGATGATATATTTATTTTTGATAAAGTATAATAAAAATAAGACTTATAATTGCAAATGCAAATATTAACCTTTTATAATCACGTAAATATCGAAAATAAATATTACTTGACATTGGTAAAATATTAATATACCAAAAACTAATAACATTTTTATTAATTATGCTATCTTTTGGAACTTTTGGTAACCAATTTGAATCATGATAATGAATTGCAAATGATATTGGTTTAGGAGTGCATTTTAAATCATAACCATAACATGGTTCTAAAAATATATATTTTGCTAAAACAATATCATTATATTTATTATTTTTAAATGTATTCATTAGCATTAATGGTCCAGTTCTATTAAATACATTTGCTGAATGTAAAAAACTTGGATATGTATCTTTTGATTTTTCTATATTTTCTATAATATCAAGCCAAAAAGGATGATTTTTCTTTGATATCATAATTCCATTATTAAGATATTCCATATTTTTATCTATATTTAGAGCTAGATCCATACATGTTCTTTCTAATTTATTAAATGGTGGTACTTTAGTTAATATAATATTATATTTTTTATAATATTTTAATAATGGATTGATATTTTTTAAAGATATAGTATCAATATCACAATATATGCCTCCATAATGATATAATATAACATATTTGATAAAATCAATTTTTAAAATCATTAAATTAAATTGTTTGTAAACTGGTAATAAATTTGGATAATAAGTATATAAAAAAATATCAATCATATTTGAATTCCATAGAATATAATTCCAGTCCTTATTATTAGTAATCCATGATATCGCATTATGTTTATATTTTATAGGTATTTTTGCATTTTTAATTTTTTTAATTTTATATTTAAAATCATTATTAAAATAATATTTACTATTAAGATAATTTAGTTTCATTGTTGTATCTTGAAACCAAATTTGATGAATAATCTTTTCTTTAATCATTAATAATATAAAGAAATTATATTTTATAAAATATATATATATATATGAGCATTGAAAATATTCCAATGTCGACATTAATATCTGAATTAAATGATGTAAATATAGTAAATGAAAATCAATATCAGACAGAAGATGAAAATCAGACAGAAGGCGAGATTCAAATAGATGAAGATATTAATTTAGATGAAATTATTAATAATCAAATAGTATTAGATAATAAATTTATAAATTATGTTATTGAAAATGGTAATATTGAAACAAACGATGATACTCCATCAGTTCACATCATAATGAAATATTATTTAGATAGTATGTATAAACAAGTTTTACCTGATAATTGTAAATATAAATATTTAGTAACTTTAATAAGACTAATTCATATATGTGGAATTTTATTTATGATGATAGGTTGTATATTACCTAGAAAATTGTTAACATATCATATAATATTTTGTTTAAAGGCATTAATTTTATGGGATTTATTAGATGATAAATGTTATATGTCAGTAATAATTCAAAAAATCGCAGGATATGAAAAATATAATGAATTTATTCCTGCAAATATTTTTACATGTAAAATGTGTGTATTAATTGTTATGTTTATATCTATTTTTGGTATAGCATTTCCTCAAATATCTCTATTTAGTGCAATAACTACAATTTTTGATTATTTAAAAATGTATAAATAATTATATTTATAAAATTTATTATATTTTATAAAAATAAAATATAATATATATGACTGATATTAACAATGAATTATTTAAGTTGTTAAAAAATCATGAATGGAATAAATTTAAACAATTAATTGAAAACAATAAAGAGTTAGATTTAAATATTCGTGATAATTCACAAAATTATTTAGTACAATATGCTATAATTTATAATAAATATGAATTAGTTAGTTATTTAGTAAATAAAGGTTGTAAAATTGATATTTTTGATACAGATGGTAGAAATATTTTATTTAATCCAATAAAGTATAATTATATCAAAGTTATTGATTATATTTTAGATTTTGAAAATAAAAAT
>ERZ807291.2848-NODE-2848-length-25389-cov-10.008092_pt1 | contig 25389 bp, 24 predicted proteins | sample MGYA00521257_ERZ807291 | MGnify/ENA primary metagenome ERZ807291 (study PRJEB31413, sample SAMN03169783) | marine metagenome | biome: Marine; feature: Water; material: Subsurface seawater | place: North Sea | collected 2011-04-28 | depth 1 m m ... | reverse complement strand
TTGCAAGAGCAAATATATATTCTTTTATTAGAGAACCAAAAAATCATTTAAAAAAAACTTCTTTATTTTTGATATTAAATTAAATTACTGTGAATCTTGTTCTTGACATAGGAAATTCTTACATAAAAATTGCTCTTTTTGAAAAAAGTGAGTTAATTCAAAAATTTCAATTTTCTGATAATTTTGAAAAAAATATCTTAGATACATTATCTAACTATGAAATTAAATATTCAATTATTTCAAATGTTGGTAAAATTGAAAACACCATTATTGAATTATTAAATAATACTACTAATCTTTTATTTCTCTCAAATCAACTAAAATTTCCTTTTAAAAACTTATATAATTCTAAAAATACATTAGGACAGGACAGATTAGCTTTAGTCTCTGCAGCTGCTTTTAAATTTCCGAAGGATAATGTGTTAATTATAGATGCAGGCTCCTGCATTACATATGATTTTAAAAATTTTAAAAATGAATATTTGGGTGGTGGAATTTCACCAGGAATTTCTATGAGATTCAAATCATTAAATTCTTTTACAGCAAATTTACCTTTAATAAGTTCGACTAATAGTTTTAAGTTGGTAGGCGACACTACTAAAAACTCATTAATTTCAGGTGTTATGAATGGAACAGTTTCTGAGATAAATGGTATAATTAAACAATATTTTGAGGAGTTTAAAAATATTAAGATAATTTTAACAGGTGGTGACAGCAATTTTTTGCGCAAGAGAATAAAAAATAGCATCTTTGCTGATCAAAATTTCCTTCTAAAAGGTTTAAATAAATTATTGGAGGATAATATCAGAAAATGAAAAAAACGTTTTTAAATCTATTTTTTTTTACTGCAAGTTTCATAAGTTTTTCTCAATCGGGTACTTCTTCTCCATATTCTTTTTATGGTGTAGGGTCTAATACTTTTGAGGGATCAATTGATAACAGGTCAATGGGGGGATTGAGTATTTATTCAGACAGTATTCATCTTAATTTAACAAATCCTGCATCTTTTTCTGAACTTAAAAGAGTTAATTATTCTTTAGGAATAACCTATGATGATTTAACGTTTAAATCAGAAAATGCTAATGAAAATTCTAACAGTTCTAATGTTAATTATTTAGCAGTTGGTATTCCAACTAAATATTTCACTTTTGGTTTTGGTGTAATTCCAAAAACTTCAGTAGGTTACATGTTAGAAAACACTAATGAAACTGTTGTTCCTTCACTTGTTGATAGATACAGAGGAGAAGGTGGAGTAAATACTGCTTTTTTAACTTTTGGTTTTAAAGTTTTAAAAAAAATTAGACTAGGTATAACCACTAATTATGAGTTCGGTAATTTAAATCACATCACTACAAGATTTTTAGAGGATGTTGAATTAGCAACAAGAATTGAGAGTAATTCCTCTCTAAGTGGTATCAACAATGTATATTCATTACTTTTCAGAGAAAAAATATCTAATAAACTTACCTTGCATGCCAGTTATATATTAAGTCAACAATTCAATTTAGGTTCAACAAATACTCAAACTTTATCTACATATTCTTTATCAAATCAATATGGTGGAGACATTGAAGAGATTGATTTAGTTGCCCTCAATCTAGATAAAACTGAAATAATTGTTCCTAAATCTCAAACAATTGGTCTAGGTATTGGAGTTGAAACTAAATGGTTTATTGGTGCAGAATTTGAACAAACTGATGGAGGAGGTTTAGACAATAAATTGTTCAGCTTAGATAATGTGGAATTCAAAAAAGGCTCAAGGTTTTCTTTTGGAGGGTTTTATATCCCAAAATATGATTCATTTACTAGTTATTTTAGTACAATAGTTTACAGATTAGGTCTAAGAATTGAAGATTCAGGGTTAAATATTCAGGATCAATCTATAAAAGAAGTTGGTTTTAATTTCGGATTTGGAATTCCCTTTCAGGGATTTTCAAATTTAAACATTGGATTTGAGCTTGGTAAAAGAGGCACCACTAACTCTGGATTAATCCAAGAAAACTTTTTCAGTATTAGACTTGGAATGTCTTTAAGTGACCTGTGGTTTGTTAAAAACAAGTATAATTAATAAATTGGGCACCGTTTTTGCCTAATTTATAAAATAATAAATTGTTGTTATGAAAAAATGTATCTTATATATCATAGTCTTTTTATTTTCAATAAATCAATATTCTCAATCAAAAGAAGAATGTTTTGCAAATCTTTCAATATTTGCTGAATATGCTAAAGTAAAGAATTATAAAGCCGCTTATCAACCTTGGCTTGATCTAAAAAATCAGTGTCCAGATTTAAATTCTGCTATCTATGTTTTAGGAGAAAGAATGTTGAAATCTTTTATAAAAAGTGCTGATAGCTCAACCAAAATCAAATATCAAAATGACTTAGTTGATTTATATGACGAATGGCTAAAATATTTTCCAAAATCTAAAAGAGGAGTAAGTGAAATAGGTAAAATATTAGCTATTAAAGCACAGACTCTTTCTGATTACAAATTAGCAAGTGAAAGTGAGATAATAAAAATATACGATGAAGCATTTTTAACAGATTCAGAAAGTTTTAAATCTCCAAAAAGTTTATATAATTATTTTAAAATATATTTTAATTTATATAAATCTGGTGATCAAAATGTCACTCTTGAAAAAGTTTTTGATAAATATGAAGAACTCACTGAAAAATTTGAATTTGAAATGTCCTCTTACACTTCTAAACTTGATGCTTTAATTCAAAAAGAAGAGAATAGCGACCCATTATCAGCTAAAGAAATTAGAAACAAAAAAGTATATGAAGTAAATATGGTTGCCTGTGATACATACTTAAGTAATTTGAATGCAATTATTGCACAGGAATCTACATGTGAAAATTTAATTCCTCTTTACAGAAAAAATTTTAATAATTATAAATCTGATGCTACTTGGCTAAATAGAGCTGCGAGCAGAATGGATAGTAAAGATTGTTCAGACGATCCTTTGTTTGTGGAATTGGTTGAAGCTTTACACGCTCTAAACCCATCTGCCAATTCAGCTTACTATTTAGGCTTGTTAAATGATAAAAATGGAGAAACTAAACTTGCTATTGAATATTACAATGAGTCAATTAAACTTGAAACTGATAATTTAAAGAAGGCAAAAACACTTTATAAAATTGCACTTAAATTTAAAAAATCAGGGCAATTTTCAAATTCTAGAAAATACGCTAATAATGCCTTAAAATATCAGCCTTCACTGGGCAAAGCTTATTTATTGATTGCCAATTTATACGCTAGCAGTGCAAATAATTGTGGAAATTCTCAATTTGAAAAGAGATCTATATATTGGCTAGCTCTTAAAGAAGCTAAGAAAGCCGCTTCTGTTGATGCATCAGTTAGAAAATTAGCTAATAAAACTGCTGCTAGTTATGAAGGGAGAGCACCTTCTAAAACAGATATTTTCAGCGAAGCAATGGGTGGAAAAACGATTTCATTTAATTGCTGGATTGGTAAATCTGTAACTGTACCTTCATTAAACTAATGTATTTTTTTAGAATTTTAATATTATTTTTTCTCTTAAGCTGCGAAGATAATTTTAAAGAAATTCAAAATATTAATTCAAAAAGTATTTTGCCAATTGGTATTACTGAGAATTTAAAATTAATATACACTGATTCTGCAAAAGTAAAAGCTGTTTTATATTCTAGTTTGAATAAAGACTTTACTAATCAGAGTTTTCCATATTCCGAGTTCCCAGTTGGAGTAAAAATTATTTTTTATGATGACGACTTAAACGAGACTATAGTTACATCAGATTATGCTATTACTTACAACAAAACCAATATTGTGAATTTGACCGGAAATGTAATAATAAATAATTATGATGGTTCTGAATTAAAAACAAAACAACTGTATTGGGATCCAGAGCAAGAATGGCTTTTTACTGAAGAAAGGTTCAGTTTTAAGAATATTGATTATGACATTATTGCTAATAGATTAGATGCTAATAGATCATTTAGTATATTTAATACTGGAAAACTTGATGGAACAGTTATGCTTGAAGACAACATTGAATAAATCTATATATGTACAAAGTTATCTCTGAATTTTTATATTTATTAATTTCTGTAATTCTTACCCTAGATTATTTTTTTGGACAAAACGATGATGATCGAAAAAATATAATTTTAATTTTTGCTTTACTTTCTTTTGGAATGTTTTTATTTAGAAGACATTACAGATTAAAATTTAAGAAAAGAATTAAATAATTTAATGGATGTAGAGTTTTTAATTATTCTTATATCTATTTTATTCTCGGGATTTTTTTCTGGGATGGAAATTGCTTTTGTTTCAGCAAATAAAATTTTTTTAGAAATTGAAAAAAAGCAAAAAACTTTTTCTTCTTTTTTTATAAAAAAAATTACAAAATCCCCCTCAAAATATATTGCTACAATGTTATTGGGAAATAATGTTGCTTTGGTTGTTTACGGAATTTATTCGGGAAAAATGATTATATATTTTTTATTTCCTGAACTATTAGATTCTCAAACTATTGATTTTAAATATATTTTTTATCAAACATTAATTTCAACTTTCGTTATTTTAATTACAGCTGAATTTTTACCTAAGGTTTTTTTTCAAATTTATTCTAATAGACTTTTTAAATTCTTTTCTTTCCCAGCTTATATTTTTTATTTACTACTAAGTCCTGTTACTTTTATTTTAAATTGGATTTCGGACAGTGTTTTGAATAAATATTTTAAAACTAAGAAAGAAGAAATGAGAATTGTTTTTAGTAAGGACGAATTAGGTGATTATATCAATCAAGAAATTGGAAATAATAAGGAAGATAAACTAGATCCTGAGATTCAAATTTTTCAAAATGCACTTCAATTTTCAAAAGTTAGGGCAAGAGAAATTATGATTCCAAGAAATGAAATTGTTTCAGTTGATAGATATATTAACCCAACCAAGCTAAAACAAATTTTTGTTCAAACAGGTTTGTCTAAAATTTTAGTTTACAGAGAAAATATTGATAATGTTATAGGTTTTGTTAGCATTCAACAATTATTTAATAATTATAAAAATTTTAATTCCATAATAGAACCCGTTGAATTTATTCCAGAACCTATGTTTATTAATGAGTTACTAAATCTTTTAACATCAAGAAAAAAAGGATTAGCAGTAGTTATTGATGAGTATGGAGAAACATCAGGCTTAATCACAATCGAAGATATTATTGAAGAACTGGTAGGTGAAATTGAAGATGAACACGATTCACCAAAATTTTTAGAAAAAAAAATTAGTGAAGGAAAATTCATTTTTTCAGCAAGTTTGGCAATAACTTATCTTAATAATAAATACAAAATAAATATTCCTCAAGATGAAAAGTATGAAACTTTAGGCGGCTTTATTTTAGGTATAAATCAAGATATTCCTAAAAAAAACAAGGAGATATTTTTCGATAATCTTGTATTTAAGATTTACGAAGTTTCTGACAAAAAAATAGAGTTGATTGAACTAGAAATACTATATTAATTATTTACAGATTTAACTTTTTTTTATTCCCAAGTATATTGTATTTTCGTTTGCTACAAAAAAAATATTTATGGCAATTTTAGGACAAATCAGATCAAGATCTATTTTTTTGATTATAGTTATAGGTTTAGCACTTTTTGCATTTGTAATCTCAGGTGTTTTTGATGGAAAAGGATATCAGGCTCAGGAGCCTGTTGGTATAATTAATGGTGAAGATATTTTAATCGAAGATTTTAGAGCTCAGGTTGACTTTCTAGAAAGAAATTATAATCAAGAAGGAATGGTTGCAATTAATAATGTTTGGAATCAGTCTTTAAGATCAGAAATATTAAAACAGCAGTTTGAGAAAAGTGGCATAAATTCAGGAAAAGATCATATTCAAAATATTTTAAAAATTAATCCAAGTTTTAATACTGACGAAAGATTTATTAATGATGCTGGAATGTTTGATATTGATAAATTTAAAGATTTGATTATTGAACTAAAAACTACTAATCCTCAAGCTTATGAGCAGTGGAAAAATCAAGAATCTATTTTTGAATTACAATCTAATGAACAAATTTATTTTGATTTGATAAAATCCGGAATTAATTACACTCAGGTAGATGGTAAAATCGAGTATTCTCTACGTAATAATAAATTAGATATTGAATACATTCATATTCCCTTTGATTCTGTTGAGGATTCTTTAATTACTTATTCTAAATCAGATTTAAAAAAATATATTAGTCAAAACGAAAGTGAATTTAAAGTTGAAGCCTCTAGAAATATTCAATACGTACTTTTTGAAGAAAAACCCTCTTTAGAGGATGAAAACTCCTTAAGGGATCGTTTATCAAAACTTTTAGTAGAAACCAAGGAATATAATGAAGTTTCAAAGCTTGAAGAGACATTGCCTAGCCTCAAATCTACCAAGAATATAAGAGAATATGTAAATGAATTTTCCGAAATAAGTTTTGACTCTATTTACTTGCCAAAAGGTTCACTACCTGTTGATCATGCCAATATCCTTTTTAATTTAGATAAAAATCAAACTTATGGTCCATATTTGGATGGTGATTATTACAAAATTTCTAGAATGTTAGATAAAAAAATAGGTGGATCGGTTAGGGCTAGTCATATCTTGCTTTCATATGAAGGTGCACAAAATGCAAATCCTACTGTTAAAAGATCAAAATCTCAAGCAAAAAATGAGGCAAATAATATTCTTAGAAAAATTAGAAAATCACCTGAAAAGTTTACTGAACTAGCTTTTGAACTTTCTGATGGCCCTTCAAAATCAAGAGGAGGTGATTTAGGTTTTGTTCAAGAAGGAACTATGCTTAAGCCATTTAATGACTTTATTTTTTCAAGGCAAGTGGGGTCAACCGGAATTGTTGAAACTGATTATGGTTTTCATGTCGTTAAAGTTGTTGCAAAAGATGATTTAGTACTTTTAGCTTCTATAGCTGAAAAGAATTTGCCATCAGATGAAACAAGTGATAAAGTATTTAATCTAGCTACAAAATTAGAAATGAATCTTTCTAAAAATAATGATTTGAATTCTATTGCTAATGAATTTAATTATGAAGTTAAAACTGTAAATAATATTCAAATTTTAGATAATGATTTTCCTGGCCTGAAAAATCAGAGAAGAGTCGTTCAATGGCTTTTCTCAAAAGATACAAATGTGTTGGATTTCAAAAGATTCGATATTGCTAACGGAGGATATTTAATAGCTCAAGTGACTGGAATTGTAGAAAAAGGATTAGCATCTGTTGAAAACTCATCTTTTAAAATTTTACCTGAAGTAATAAAATCTAAAAAGGCTAATTACATTATTTCTAATAATGATAATTCACTTTCAATTCAAGAAATTTCAAAAAACAATAATATTGAAATCAAGAAAGCTTTAGCCCTAAATCAAAAAAATGCAACTATTTCCGAAGCAGGATTTGAACCTTTAGTTGTTGGGTATTCTTTTGGACTGGATTTAAATAGCACTTCAGATTTCATAATTGGTGAAAATGGAGTATACAAATTAAGAGTTATTAAAAAGGATGAAATCAATATTGATGATTCATCGGTTAATTTTAGTTTTATTAATTCCTATAGAAATCAGTTAATCAACTCAAACAGAACAACTGTTTCTGGAAATGTTTTTCAGTCCTTAAAAGATGGAGCAGAAATTACTGATAATAGATCTGCTTACTATTAATTAAAAAAACTGTAATAAACAGTGTAAAAGTACAGTCCTAAAAAAACTGTAGAAGTCAAAAACTTAATTGTAGTTCCAACTGCCATACCAATAAAGGTTCCTATTGCAGGCCTAATAGAATTACTTAGACTGTTATTGTTCAAATATTCCCCAGAAATAGCCCCAAAAAAAGAACCAGCTACTAATCCAAAAGGTCCTGCTATAATTAGACCTAATAAAAGACCTATTGTAGATCCTATCAAACCTTTCTTTGATCCACCCAATTTTTTGAGTCCTAATATTGGAATAATTAAATCTAAAAAAAATATAAATGCAGCTATTAAAAAAGTAACGATAATAAATTTCTTGTCAAAAGGTATTAGCTTAGAAAAATGTATAACCAATAAACCTAGCCAACTTGTAATAGGACCAGGAATGATCGGACTAAAACTTCCAATAATACCCAATAAACATAATATTAAGCCAAGAATTATTAAAAATATATCCACTAAAACTTTTTTTTTAAAATTATACTTAATTTTAGAATAAATTAATAGTTAGTGAAAATAATTCGATTTTTATTTTTAGTGTTTTTAATAGTAGGGTGTAACTATAACCCCAATAATTCTGATTATGTTCCCCCTAGTATCATTTGGTCTACAAGTGATGAGATGCCATCTTTTAAAGATTGTGATGAGTTTGACTTGGATTCAGAAAGAAAAATGTGTTTTGAATCCAAAATTTTGAATATGATATATTCAAATTTAGATTTAAAAGAAGTTATTGTTCCAAAAAAAATAAATGATACTTTATATTTATCACTATTAATTGATAATAAGGGGAAAGTTTCTTTAACCGACTCTAAAAATATTGATAAATTAACAACATATATTCCAAATTTTGAACTTTTATTAAGTCAGTCTATAGAAAAAATTCCTCCATTGTTTCCCGCTACAAAAACTAATATTGGAGTTCCAGTAAGCACAAAATTTAAACTACCTTTAATAATAAAATCAAATTAATTTTAAGTTTGAATAACTTTCAAGAAAAAATAATTTTAGGTATAGACCCGGGAACTACCATTATGGGGTTTGGATTGATTAAGGTAATAGGTAGTAAGATGGAGTTTATTGAAATGAACGAACTAGTATTAAATAAACTTGATGACCATTACTTAAGATTAAAATATATTTTTGAAAGAACAATCGATTTAATTGAAAAATATAATCCTGATGAAATTTCAATAGAAGCTCCTTTCTTTGGAAAAAATGTTCAATCAATGCTAAAACTTGGTCGTGCTCAGGGTGTTGCAATGGCTGCAGGCTTGTCAAAAGAAATTCCAATCACGGAGTATTCACCAAAAAAAATTAAAATGGCTATTACAGGCAATGGAAACGCTTCAAAAGAACAAGTTGCTAAAATGCTGCAGAGTCTATTAAAAATTAAAGAATTGCCGAAAAATTTAGATGCAACTGATGGATTAGCAGCAGCAGTTTGCCATTTTTATAATGGGAATAAGTTGTCTTCAAAATCTAAAAATTATTCGGGATGGAGCGCCTTTGTTAAACAAAACCAAACTAGACTTAAAAAGTAAAAAGTTTTAAATAAATAATTAGTGGCTGGCCTATATATTCATATACCATTTTGTAAACAAGCATGTCACTATTGTAATTTTCATTTTTCTACATCTTTAAAAAATAGAAAAGACATAGTTCAAACTATGATTAAAGAAATAGAAATTAAATCTGTAGGATATGAAGATTTAATTGAGACTATATATTTTGGAGGAGGCACCCCATCATTATTAATGATTTCGGAAATAGATAGTTTAATAAAATCCGTAATTAATAATTTTACTATTTCTTCTCAGATTGAAATAACTTTAGAAGCAAATCCGGACGATCTAAACGCTAAAAAATTGAAAGAGCTTTCAAAAAGTCTAATTAACAGACTTAGTATTGGAATACAATCTTTTAATGATCAAGATTTGAAATTGATGAATAGATCTCATAATTCATTTGATTCAATTAATTGTATTGATAAATCTTTAAAATATTTCGATAATATTTCAATTGATTTAATATATGGGATGCCAAATAGTGATTTAATTTCCTGGGAAAAAAATTTAAATATAGCATTAAAATGGGATCTAAATCACATTTCAGCATATGCCCTTACAGTTGAACCTAAAACAGCTCTTGAAAAGTTTATTAAAAAAGAAATTGTTGTTCCGCTTCACGATGAGATCGTTTTTGAACAATTTAATCTGATTCACGATAAATTAACAGACTTAAATTATGTTAATTATGAGTTATCTAGTTTTGCTAAAAAGGGATATTTCTCAAAAAATAATTCTGCATATTGGTTAGGAAAAAAATATATAGGAATAGGACCGTCATCACATAGTTTTGATGGTTCTTCAAGATCTTGGAATGTTTCAAACAATACGTTATATGTAAGTGATATAAAAAATAATAAAATGTATCATCAAAAAGAAAAGCTTTCCAATATAGATCAATATAATGAATATATAATGACAGGATTGAGAACAGTATGGGGTATTTCTTTAACTAATTTAGCAGAGAAATTCGGAGAAAATACTAAGAATCATTTTATTAATAAATCTAAAAAATTTTTTGAATCAAAATTATTGATAATCGAAAATGATCTAATTAAAACATCAAAGAAAGGAAAATTTCTCTCTGATGGTATTGCTTCGGAATTGTTCTTAATTAATCGTTAGATAATTTTTTAAAGTGAAAATAAAATTTTGTAATAGTTTCTATTCCATGAAAAAAATTTGACACTCCAAAATGTTCGTTTGGAGAATGTATTGCATCGGAATCTAATCCAAAACCCATCAAAATTGTTTTACTATCTAATTCTTGTTCAAACAGAGCTATTATAGGAATACTTCCTCCGTCTCTAGTTGGTATTGGGTCAAGATTAAAAACATCTTTGTAAGCCATACTAGCTGCTTTAAATCCAATTGTATTTGTTGGGGCTACATAAGGTTGACCACCATGATGCTCTATAACTTTAACACTAACAGTTTTTGGTGCTATATTTATTATATGATCCGTAAATAATTTATTTATTCTTTTCCAGTTTTGACCAGGAACTAATCTCATTGAGATTTTTGCATTTGCTTTACTAGGTAAAACTGTTTTTGCACCCTCTTCAGTGTAACCTCCCCAAATACCGTTAACATCCAAAGATGGTCTTATTGCTTGTCTTTCGCAAGTTGTATAACCTAGTTCTCCATGTTCAAGACTTAAACCAATTGATTCTTTGAACTCATTTATGTTAAAAGGAGCTTTATTCAACTCTTTTCTTTCGTTACTTGACATTTCTATTACATTATCGTAAAACCCAGGAATTGTTATTTTATTTTCTGAGTCATGTAATGAACTAATCATTTTAGATAAAACATTGATTGGATTAGCTACCGTTCCACCATAATGTCCAGAATGAAGGTCTCTGTTAGGACCTGTTAATTCAACCTCCATATAAGAAAGACCTCTTAGTCCTGTTGTAATAGACGGTATGGTTTTACTTATCATTCCCGTATCTGAAACTAAAATAATATCATTAGAAAGCTTTTCTTTGTTATTCTTTACAAATAACTCCAAATTATCACTACCCACCTCTTCCTCACCTTCAATCATTAACTTCACATTACAGGGCAAGTTATCTTGGTCCATCATTATTTCAAGTGCTTTAATGTGCATGAACATTTGCCCTTTATCATCACATGCTCCTCTTGCAAATATTGCTCCCTCAGGATGTATTTTAGTTTTTTTAATGTAAGGTTTGAAAGGGTTTTGATCCCAAAGTTCAATTGGATCTACAGGTTGAACATCATAGTGACCGTATACAAGAATAGTTGGCAAATTTTTATCTATAATTTTTTCTCCATAAACAATTGGATGCCCTTGTGTTTCGCAAATTTCACAATTATCAAGACCAAGTCTTAAAAGATGATTTTTAATAAGTTCAGCAGCTTTCCTAACATCTGAATCGTGTTCTTTTTGAGCACTTATAGAGGGAATTTTTATTAACTCAAATAATTCATCTAAGAAACGATCTTTGTTAGTGTCTATGTAATTTTTAATTTTATCCAATGTTAGTGTATTTATGTAAATGTAATTAAAACTACATTTTTAACATAGAAAATTTATTGTGATATTTTATACAATCTTGCTTATATTTGCCTCCCTTGCGGGTGTGGTGAAATTGGTAGACACGCTAGACTTAGGATCTAGTGCTTCACGGCATGGGGGTTCGAGTCCCTTCACCCGCACAAAAAACCTTCGTAATTACGAAGGTTTTTTTATTTAATAACATTGTTCGTTTATAATAAATATTATATTTATAAATAATTCATGCTTGTTGCATGATTTTTGAATTTATTAATTCAAAAAATAATCTTTATGAAAAAAATATTTATTACATTTTTCATTACAATTTCGTTTATCCTAGTAAGTTGGAAATATAATGAGGTTAAGTTTGACGATCCAAATAAAGACAAACTTCTTATAGAATTATTAAAGTATGTGCTTGAAAAAGGCCACTATCAATCTAAAGAAATTAATGATGAACTTTCTGAAAAAGTATTTGACTCATATTTAGAGATATTAGATCCACAAAAAAAATATTTTTTAGTCTCTGATTATAAAGAATTTAAAAAATACAGGAATTCATTAGATGATCAATGGCTTCAATATGATATTAGTTTTTTCAATTTAACTTATGATAGAATAGTACAACGTATTAGAGAAGTTGAAACAATGATTCCTTCAATTTTTGAAGAATCATTTGAATTTGAGACTCAAGATAATATTAATGTCGATTTTGACAATATTGATTATTCAAAAAACAATAAAGAAAGACTAAGAAGATGGAGAAAGCAACTCAAATATTCAGCATTAGATTTTTATGATATAAAAGCAAGAGACCAAAAAAGACTTTTAGAAAATAAAGATTACAAGGAAAAATCCCAAGATGAATTAATTCAAGAGGCTACCAAGTTAGTAAAGGATAATATCAATGATATTTTTGATTTGATGAATGACCTGCAGAAAAAGGATTGGTTTTCAAATTATGTAAATTCTTTTGTGTCTCAATATGATCCACATACTGTTTATTTTAAGCCTGAAGATAAAGATCGTTTTGATGTTAATATCTCAGGAAGATTTGATGGTATAGGTGCAAGATTACAAAAAAAAGATGGTGGTATTGAAATTGTTGAAATTATACTTGGAGGTCCATTGTGGAAGGACAAAAGGATTGAATCAGGTGATGAAATTATTAAAGTTGGAGAACCTAATAAAGAGGCTATTGATGTAATAGGTATGCGTATTGATGATGCCATAAAATTAATTAAAGGCCCAAGAGGTACAATAGTAGAATTAACAGTCAGAAAAAAAATTGATAACGAAATAAAAACATATCCAATAATGAGGGATGAGGTCGTTTTGGAAGAAAGCTATGCCAAATCAACCATAATTAAAAAAGATAACAGAAATTTTGGGTTAATTACACTACCAAAATTCTATGTTGATTTTAATGACTACAAAGAAATTAATTGTGCTAAAGATGTTAAAAATGAGATTATAAAATTGAAAGAACAAAATATTGAAGGTTTAGTTTTAGATCTCAGAAATAACGGTGGAGGTGCGTTGCAAACCGTTGTTGAAATGACAGGTCTTTTCATAGAAACTGGTCCTGTTGTTCAGGTTAAATCTTTAGGCAATAGAAAAAAAGTGCTTTTTGATAAAGATCCCTCAGTTACTTGGGATGGTCCTCTTGTAATTCTAGTTAATCAAATGTCTGCTTCGGCATCAGAAATTTTAGCTGCTGCATTGCAAGATTATGAGAGAGCTGTAGTTATTGGAAGTGATAATACTTTTGGAAAAGGAACTGTACAAAATGTATTGGACTTAAATAGGTTTGTTTCAAACAGTGACTTTGACATAGGTGCTCTCAAAATAACTACCGAAAAATTTTATAGAATTAGTGGTGGATCAGTTCAATTAAAAGGGGTCGAGAGTGACATAGTAACTCCAAATAGGTTTTCATATATTAAAATTGGTGAGTCTGATGAAGACAATCCTTTGGGTTGGGATCAGATTGATAAGGCTAATTATAAAAAATGGAATGGTTACTTTAATCTTAAAGATGTAATAGAGAATTCTAAATTAAGAATATCAAATAATAAAGTGTTCAACTTAATCAATTCTAATGCTAAGTGGTTAGCTGAAAAAAGAGAGAAAAAGATTTTCCCCTTAGATTATAAGAGCTATAAATCTGACCAAGTTGAAAATAAAAAAGAATTGGAAAAATTTAGTCAAATTTTAGATTACAAAAACAATTTGAATTTTCAGCTTTTATCAAATCAATCAAAAAAAATAATTGATTCAAAAGAGTATGAAGAGAAGACTAATCGATGGGAAAATATGTTAAAATCTGATATATATATTTATGAAAGTGTAAATGTATTGTCAAATTTAAAAACAAAAAAAATTCAACAAAACAATATTTTGGCTAAAGCTGGTTAATGAAACTTAATTTAAAAAGTAAATCGTTAAATAATCTTGGTATTATTTTAAGTTTAGGATTTATCTTTTTATGTTTTTTGATCTCAATTTTCTCTTATTTAATCATTCCTGATAAATCGAAGTTCTCAAATCAAATGCACCTTCCTATTCATTCAAAAGAACCTGGATTCAAAGCTGATTTTATTTTAGTGCCAAATGAAAATAGTGACAAACAATCCTCTATTGATAAATTTTTTAATGGGGAAAATTATCCAAATAATGAAATATTGATATCCGATTTTAATCAAGTTCCAAATGGTATTGAATATTCTGATTATAATTCTGAAAAAAAATTTATTTCTTATGATCAATTTCCTTCAAATTTAGAATATGATCAAATAATTAAAAAACATATAAAAACCAGACTTTATGTATTTGGAACTGATAATTATGGAAGAGATGTTTTTGGTAGAGTGATTCTTGGAACTAGAGTTTCTATTTCTATTGGTATTATTGCAGTTTTAATATCACTTTTAATAGGAGTTTTTATAGGACTTATAAGTGGTTTTTATGGGGGCTATATTGATAAAATATCAATGATGATTATTAATATTTTTTGGTCCATCCCCACTTTATTACTTGTGATTGCCTTTTCCCTCGCACTTGGTAAAGGATTTTGGCAGGTTTATGTTGCTGTTGGCCTTACAATGTGGGTTGAAGTTGCTCGAGTCGTCAGAGGACAAGTGATTTCTGAAAAAAACAAAGATTATATCACTGCAACAAAAGTTTTAGGTTTTTCAGATTTTAGAGTTTTTTATTACCACTTAATTCCCAACATTATTGGTCCAATACTAATCATCTCAGCAGCAAATTTTGCATCTGCTATTTTAATTGAAAGTGGGTTAAGTTTTTTAGGAATAGGTACTCAACCTCCTATGCCAAGCTGGGGCTCCATGATTAAAGATAATTATCAATATATAATTTTAGGTAAAGAATATTTGGCAATTATCCCGGGATTAGCAATTATGTTGTTAGTTACAAGCTTTATGTTTTTAGGGAACAATTTGGAAGAATATTACAAAGCAAGGTGATTTACCATTTACTGGTTCTTTGAGAATCTAGTTTAATATATATTGAAAAAAGTAAAATAAATGCCATCAAACTAGACCCACCGTAACTAAGAAATGGTAAAGGAATACCAATTGTTGGAACCATTCCGATTACCATCCCAATATTTATAAAAAAATGGGTAAAAATTATACTCACTGCAGAGTAGGAGTATATTTTACTAAATATATTTCTTTGTAATTCAGCTCTTTTAGTAATTCTAAGCATCAAAGCAGTAAATAACAAAATTATAAAGGATGCACCTATAAAGCCCCATTCTTCTCCAACGGTTGAGAAGATATAATCTGTATGTTGTTCTGGCACAAATTTTCCTCTTGTTTGAGAACCTTTTAAAAATCCTTCACCAAACATTCCACCTGATGCAAATGCAATCCTAGATTGGTTTGTATTGTATCCAGAACCTCTAAAATCTTGTTCAATTCCCATAACAATGTTAAACCGATCTCTGTGACGCTGTTCAAATACGTTGTTAAAAATAAAATCAACTGAAAAAATAAATATGGAGAATACAGCTCCATATAAGAATATTTTTCTAAGAAAATTTTTATTTTTTCTAAGAAAATATGAAAGAATTAGACCAAGAGATAGTAAAAACAATACAACATACTTGGGGGTCAAAAGTATTGTAGCAAAAAAAATAATTATGAACCCTATGAAAAAATTCATATAAATTGATGGCAGACCTACTTTATAAAAAACTAAGAAAAAACTTAAAAAAACAAGTACAGTCCCTGGGTCAGGTTGAAGTATAATAAGAGAAATAGGAATAAAAATAATAAGAAATGAATAAAACTGAGTTTTAATAGTTTTAAGATTAGAATTAAGATCACTTAAATATTTTGCTAAAGCCAAAGCAGTAATTGGTTTTGCAAATTCACTAGGCTGTATACTAAATCCGTTAAATTGGTACCAGGCTAATGCTCCGTTTATTTCATTTCCGAAGAGGAATAGTCCAATTAATGATAGAATAGAAATTACATATAAAATACTTGAGTACTTAATAAAAAAATTGAAAGGTAAGATTTGAATGAATAAAAAAATAAATATTGAAATAATCGCAAATAATAATTGTTTTGTAAAAGGGTTCATACTGAATATTGATTCAAGTAAGTATGCTTGAGATGAAGAGTATATATTACCAAGGCCTAATAAAACAAGTAAGCTTAATATAGCTACACTAATCCAATCAATTCTTTTTATGTTTACTTCACTATTCATTTATTGTAAAGTTTCCATTTCCATATGGTTTTAAATATTCTTTTGAAAGATCACCCTTGAGGATATAGTTCTCAAGATACTTTCTTTCAATATTTTTCTTCAAATATTTTTCCATCATCAAACTTGCAATTGGAGCAGCCCATCTAGTTCCCCAGTATCCATTTTCAATAAAGACAGCAATTGCGATTTTAGGGTTATCTTTTGGAGCAAATCCTATAAAAATGGAATGATCAGTAAGTTGTCTTCTAATCCCATTAATTTTTGTAAAATTCTCAGCTGTCCCTGTCTTTCCTACAATTTTTATATCTCTGATTTTAGAATTTTGGGCAGTTCCTTTTTCAATTACATCAAACATTCCATCAATAATTTTTTCGTAATGTTTTGAATTAATAGTTGAATACTTTTTTTCTCTAAACTTTATTTGAATTGAATCATCTGAAATTTTTTTAACAAAATGAGGAGTTATATACCACCCTCTATTTGCAATAGTTGCAGCAATGTTTCCAAGTTGTATAGGGGTAGTTAAAATTTCACCTTGACCAATTCCATTTGAAATAGTAGTTGCTGCTCTCCACCTATTATTGGGATACCATTTGTCATAGTATTTAGAATCAGGTATTAATCCAGGTCTTCCTAGTGGATGATCATAGCCCAAATAATCACCTAATCCAAAGCTAGTTACATGTCTTTTCCAATTATCAATACCATCTTTAGAATTTGGAAATTTATCTAAAGTATTTTTATAAATTGTTGCAAAGTAAGTATTACAAGAATTATAAATCGCAGTGTTTAGATCATTTTTTGTTCCTGGTTTACAATGACATCTCATGAATCTATTTTTCGAATAAAAATGCCCTTCATTACAGGGGATTTTAGTTTTTTCAGTAATAATATTTTCTTCGAGTGCAATTAATCCATTAATTAATTTGAAAGTTGACCCTGGAGGATACATTCCTTGCAATCCTCTATCAAATAAAGGTTTACCTATTGTATCGTTTTTTAAATTTATATAATTTTTAGATCTATTTCTTCCAATTAGTAAATTAGGATCAAAATTAGGAGCATTTATAAGTGATAAAATTTCTCCGCTTTCAGGTTCAATTGCTATGATACTACCAAACTTATTTATCATTAAAGAATCTCCATAAACTTGAAGCTCTGAGTCTATTGTTAAGTTTATGTTTTTTGAAGGCTTAAATAGTGTATCATAAATACCTTCTTTATATTGCCCAGTTATTCTGTTGAAATTATCTTTCTGAAAATAACTAACGCCCTTAATTCCTCTAAGTTCCTTTTCATATGATTTTTCTATTCCTTGTCTGCCAATTAATTCACCAGATTCGTAATAACTATTATCTCTAACTTCATAATCATTCACTTCACTTATATAGCCCAATATATTGGATGCTGAATTTAAAAGGTAATTTCTATTGGATTTTTTTCTAACGGAGAATCCATCGTATTTCCATAATTTTTCTTGAATTATAGCATAATCGTTTTTTGAAATTTGAGATATAAATACTGACGGCTTGATTCTAGAATAGGTTTTAGCTTTTTTAATTTTATCTAATAATGTTTGTTTGTCAATTTTTAATATTTCACAAAATTCGGTTGTGTCAATTAATTTTAATTTTGATGGAATTATCATTAAATCATAAAACGGTTCATTTTCTACAATTAATTTTTTGTTTCGGTCAAAAATATAACCTCTTTCAGGATAAGTGTAAACTTTTTCTACTGAATTTTTATTAGAAAGTTTAACATCGTCAACATTGATTAATTGAACCCAAAATAGACGAAAAATAAAAATTATCGATGAGCTAATAATTAAAAATGGTAATATTCTATTTTTCATTTTTAATCATAATATAAATTATTGTTGTACAAAAGATTAATGAAAGTAAAGAACTAGCCAGTGTCTTATAAATAATTAATGTGATAAACTTAAAGCTAAAAGCTTCTAGAAAAAATAGAACAAAATGGTGGACTAAAATTATTGATAATAAGTACAATAATTTTTGTGAAAATGAAGATTCTGAAATGTAGTTTTTAATTAATTTAAGTCCTAATGGATCGAAAAATGAACCAAAAATAAAACTTAAAATATATGATCTTGAGAATGCTGCAGTTAAATAAGCGGTAGTATTAAGCCCTAAAGAGTTTGAAAATAAGTCTAGACACAATCCAAAACAAAAACTTATAATCATAAAGTTTATTTTATTGATCTTTATTGGAAATGTTAAAATGAAAACTAAGGCTATATGAGGATCAAACGACCCAAACAAATCAAAACTATTAAATAGTAATCCCTGTAGAAGAATAAAAAGTATAAATCTTTTTAATACAATAAAATAGATACTTGCCATTATTTTTTTATGTTATTAAACTCTTCTCTGTTTATGCTTTCTATGACATACACGTTATTCAAATTATTCATATCAGTATGTAATTTAACTTCAATATTTAAATAATTTTCCCTAAACTGAATTTTCGAATATTCAACTACATTTAAATTAGTATTATCTTCTTTATTATAATTAATTACTTTAGAAACAACTCCGATATTAATTCCTTCAGGAAAAATTAATGACATTCCTCCAGTAATAATAGAATCCCCTACTTTAATGTCAGCTGTTTCGGGAATATCATTCAATAATAAATGCCTATTACTAATTCCATCCCATTCTAAGGTCCCAAAATAAGAGGATCGTTTAATCTTTGCATTAATTTTTGTGTCAATATTTAAAACAGACATTGCTGATGAATAGTTTTTGGAAGTTCTGTTTATTATTCCAACTATTCCTTTTGAAGAAACTATGCCCATTTCATTTTTCAAGCCATGTTTTAAACCTTTGTTAATTACTAAATGATTTTTAAAAGAAGACAAATTGTTAGAAATAACTTTTGCATTCTTGTATTTGAAACTTACATTTTCAAGAGAATCGATAAAATCTTTATTAACAATTTTTTCTAATTGTGATTTTAAAAATAAATTTTCTTCATTTAGAATTGAATTTATTTTTTGTAATTCAAAATATTCGTTGAAAAAAGAAAGTTTATCGAAAGTATAATTAGTTATATTATTAGAAAAAAGCAAAATTTTAGATTTGTGAAAATAATTTGAATTTATTATTAATAGAAAAGAAAATAATAATAAAATTAAGTAAACTACAACATCTTTTTTTCTAATGATGTAATCAATGATTTGTTGCATAGTTTAACTATTTCACTAGAACGCTTTTATATCTTTCAATATTTTTTAGTGTAATTCCAGTACCTCTAACAACTGCTCTGAGTGGATCTTCAGCTATAAATACGGGAAGGTCTGTTTTTTTAGATAATCTTTTGTCTAATCCTCTAAGCATAGAACCACCACCAGCTAAATATATTCCAGTATTATAAATATCTGCAGCTAATTCAGGCGGTGTTTGAGATAAAGTTTCCATTACAGAATCTTCAATTCTAATAATAGATTTATCTAATGCTTTGGCAATTTCTCTGTATGAAATTAAAGCCTCTTTTGGTTTACCAGTTAATAAATCTCTTCCTTGAACAGACATGTCATCAGGGGGACTTTCTAATTCTTCAGATGCTGAACCAATTGTAATTTTTATATTTTCAGCAGTTCTTTCACCAATAAATAAATTATGCTGAGTTCGCATATAGTAAATAATATCACCTGTGAATACATCACCTGCAACTTTAACAGATTTATCGCAGACTATTCCTGACAATGCTATAACGGCAATTTCTGTTGTTCCTCCACCAATATCAACAATCATATTACCTTTAGGCTGCATTATGTCAACGCCAATTCCAATAGCCGCCGCCATTGGTTCATGAATTAAATAAACTTCTTTTCCGTTGACTCTTTCCGCAGATTCTCTAACGGCTCGCATTTCAACTTCCGTAATCCCGGATGGAATACAAATAACCATTCTCAATGCAGGTGTAAAAAATCTTTTTTTTAGAGAAGGAATACTACTAATTAGTAAGCTAATCATTTGCTCAGAAGCATTAAAGTCTGCAATTACTCCGTCTTTCAATGGTCTGACCGTCTTGATATTTTCGTGAGTTTTTCCCTGCATTAAGCTTGCCTCATGACCAACGGCTATAATTTTATCTGTTTTTTTATCAATCGCAACAATTGAGGGACTGTCAACTACTACTTTATCATTGTGTATAATAAGAGTATTAGCGGTGCCAAGATCAATTGCTATAGATTCAGTCCAGAAATCAAAAAAAGCCATAGTTATAAAGTATATTACAAGTTAATAAAAATTAATGTTTAAAATGACGAATCCCCGTTAAAACCATAGAAATATTATTTTCATTACAATAATCAATTGATAAATTATCTTTTATTGATCCACCAGGCTGTATTACTGATTTAATTCCGCTTTTATGAGCGATTTCAACACAATCAGGAAATGGGAAAAAAGCATCGCTAGCCATTACCGAACCATTTAAATCAAATTTAAAATTTTCAGCTTTTTCAATGGCTTGTTTCAAAGCATCAATTCGTGAGGTTTGTCCGGTTCCAGAGCTTATTAATTGCAAGTTTTTCGCTAATACTATGGTATTTGATTTAGTATGCTTACAAATTTTAGAAGCAAAAATTAAGTCATTAAGCTCAGATTCACTTGGAGATTTAACTGTACAGTTTGTAAGGTTAGACTTCGTGTCTGTAATATTATCTTTGTCTTGCTTTAAAACTCCATTTAAACAGGTTCTTAATTGATGATTACTTAAGGAGTAATCATTTAACAAAAGGATAATTCTATTCTTTTTTGATTTTAATATTCCAAGTGAAGATTCTTCATAGCTTGGAGCAATTACCACTTCACAAAAAAGTTTATTTATTTCTTCTGCAGTTTGTAAATCAATTTTTTTATTTGAAATTAAAACCCCTCCAAATGCAGAAATAGGATCTCCAGCTAAAGCATCTTTGTATGCTTGAAATAATGAATTTCTTGATGCTAAACCACAAGCATTGTTGTGTTTTAAAATTGCAAATGTTGGAATTTCGTTATTAAACTCTAAAATAAGATTTACAGCCGCATCAACATCAAGTAAATTATTATATGAAAGTTCCTTTCCATTTAATTGATTAAACATTTTCTCAAAGTCACCATAAAAAATTCCATTCTGGTGTGGATTTTCTCCATATCTCAATTCTTTGCCTTTTTTGAGACTTAACTTAAGGGATGTGTTATCATTATTAAAATAATTAAATATTGAAGTATCATAGTGTGATGAGATGTTAAAAGCTTTAATTGCAAAATTTCTTCTTGTAATCAATTCAGTTTTACCATTATGATCATTCAAGATGTTTAAAAATTCAGTATAATCGTCTTTTGAGGATATGCATAAAACATCTTTAAAGTTTTTTGCTGCTGCTCTAATTAATGATATACCACCAATATCTATTTTTTCAATAATATTTTCTTCACTATCACCTGATAACACAGTTTTTTCAAATGGATAAAGATCTACAATGACTAAATCTATGTTTGGAATATCAAAATTCTCAATGTCTTTAATATCACTGCTTTTCTCATTTCTATTCAAAATTCCACCAAAAACTTTGGGATGAAGTGTTTTAACTCTTCCACCTAAAATTGAGGGATATCCAGTTATATCTTCCACTTTTATTACTGGAATACCAATTTTTTTTAAAAAATCTTCAGTTCCACCAGTTGAATAAATTTCAACCCCAAGTTCATGAAGCTTCTTAGCGATTGGTTCTAACCCGTTTTTATCAAAAACAGATATTAAGGCAGACTTTATTTTTAGCATATTTTTTGGAAAAAAAGTAAGTGTTAAATTTAGTTTTTTTTAAAAAAATAAACTGAAAATTTAAAAGAAATTTTAGATTTTTTTTGAAACTAATTTATTTATTTCCAATAGAAAATCTAAGTCTAGAGAATTAAACCTGTTCAACGTATTGGAATCAATATCTATTTGCCCTATATTTTTTTTATTATAAAATAAAGGAACTACTATTTCAGATTTAACATTAATATTGCAGGAAATATAATTTTCTTCTTTATTAACATCACCAACAATCATTGGATTATTTGATTCTGCGGTTTGTCCACATATTCCTTTACCAAATGGAATTTGAGTGTGCTCAGTTTTTAATCCACAATAAGATTTAAGAATCAAATTTTTATCTTGATGAAAATAGAATCCTACCCAATCGTATCCATTAATATTTTTTTGAAGAAACTTACAAATAAATTGAAGTGATTCATCTAGTGAAAGATTTTCTATAGATGTCTTAATAGTATTAAATTCTTTTTTATACATAAAAAAAACTGCCCCAAGGGGCAGTTTGTATATAATTTTACATCATACCTGGCATTCCGCCTCCTCCGCCCATTGGAGGCATTGCAGGTGTATCTTCCTTAATATCAACTAATGCACATTCTGTAGTTAAAATCATTCCAGCTACTGAAGCTGCATTTTCTAATGCTATTCTAGTAACCTTTTTTGGATCAATAATTCCTTGTTTTAAAAGATCAACATAGTTTTCTGATTTAGCATCATATCCAAAGTTTCCTTTACCTTCAAGTACTTTAGCAACTACTACTGATCCCTCTCCTCCAGCATTTTCAACAATAGTTCTTAATGGAGATTCGATAGCTCTAGAAATAATTTGAATTCCTGTAACTTCATCAAGGTTATCACTAGTAAGTTTTTCTAAAACTTTTCTAGACCTTAGTAAAGCAACTCCTCCACCAGCAACTATTCCTTCTTCAACAGCCGCTCTTGTAGCATGTAATGCATCGTCAACTCTATCTTTTTTTTCTTTCATTTCAACTTCAGATGCGGCACCAACGTATAAAACAGCAACTCCACCAGCTAATTTGGCTAGTCTTTCTTGAAGTTTTTCTTTGTCGTAGTCAGAAGTTGTAGTTTCTATCTGTGATTTAATTTGATTGACTCTGGCATCTATGTTTTCTTTATTTCCTGCTCCGTTAACAACAGTTGTATTATCTTTATCAATAGTGACTCTTTCAGCAGACCCCAGCATTTCTATAGTAGTATTTTCAAGAGTAAACCCTCTTTCTTCGGAAATTACAGTTCCACCTGTCAAAATTGCTATGTCTTCCAGCATTGCTTTTCTTCTGTCTCCAAACCCTGGAGCTTTTACAGCAGCAATTTTTAATGATCCTCTAAGTTTGTTTACTACTAAAGTAGCTAAAGCTTCACCGTCAACATCCTCTGCAATTACTAATAATGGTTTACCACTCTGAGCAACTGGTTCTAAAACAGGAAGTAAATCTTTCATTGCAGAAATTTTCTTATCATATAACAAAATATATGGTGATTCTAGATCTGCTAACATTTTTTCAGAATTTGTCACGAAATATGGTGATAAATAACCTCTGTCAAACTGCATTCCTTCAACAACATCAACATATGTATCAGTACCTTTTGCTTCTTCCACAGTAATTACACCTTCTTTTCCAACCTTTTCAAATGCCTCAGTAATTAATGAGCCAATAGCCTCATCATTATTAGCAGAAATAGAAGCAACTTGTTTTATTTTGTCAGAAGAACTTCCAACTGTTACAGCATTCTTGTTTAATTCACCAACAATAGCCTCAACAGCTTTGTCTACTCCTCTTTTTAGATCCATTGGGTTTGCGCCCGCAGTAACATTTTTTAATCCCTCCTTTACAATAGCTTGAGCTAATATAGTAGCTGTTGTAGTTCCATCACCAGCAAGATCATTTGTTTTTGACGCAACCTCTTTTACCATCTGAGCACCCATATTTTCTAATGCATCTTCTAGTTCAATTTCCTTAGCAACTGTTACACCATCTTTGGTAATCTGAGGTCCACCAAAAGATTTTCCAATAATAACATTCCTTCCCTTAGGACCTAAAGTGACTTTCACAGCATTTGCAAGAGCATCAACTCCTTTTTTAAGACCTTCTCTAGCCTCAACATCAAATTGTATTTTTTTTGCCATTTTATTTTAATTTAAGTATTAAACAATTGCAAGAATGTCTGATTCTCGCATAATTAGGTAATCTTTACCTTCAAGTTTTAACTCTGTTCCACTATATTTTCCGTAAAGAACAGAATCCCCAACCTTTACAGTAACTGGATTTTCTTTAGTGCCAGGTCCAACAGCAACAATATTTCCTTTTTGAGGTTTTTCTTTTGCTGTGTCTGGAATTATAATTCCAGATGCAGTTTTAGTTTCTGCTTCAAGAGGTTCAACAAGAACTCTATCTGCTAACGGTTTGATATTTAATTTACTCATATTTATAGTTTAAAAAAGTTAGTACAGTTTCCATGCCAAATGAAAATTTATGACATAATTGTCACAATGTTAAATAACAAGTGACATGCTGACATTTAAATAATTTATTCTTGTACTGGTATTTCCAGGGGAATATCATTAGGAAGAGCCTCAGGAATATTTGCATCAATAGTTTCAGAATCTAAAAGTTTAGATTCTGTGTTTACATCTCCACTGTTTAAAGTTATATTGGAGAGTAAAATTAATATCAACAATAAAGAAGCTAAAATCCATGTGCTTTTATCTAAAAAATCAGTAGTTTTTTTTACTCCACCAATTTGTTGTGAATCACCTCCAAATGATGAAGATAATCCACCGCCTTTTGGATTTTGAACCATTATTACTAAAACTAGTAAGAAACAAACTACTAATATTAATGAAAGAAATATAGAAAAGCTACTCATGATTATATATTTTTTAAGTTATTTTTTATGGTTTTAATTTGGTCTGCAAATAAACTGATTTTTTCTGGATATTTCAAGCCAAGAATTTCATAAGCTCTAAT
>ERZ807291.2847-NODE-2847-length-25398-cov-11.093241_pt1 | contig 25398 bp, 25 predicted proteins | sample MGYA00521257_ERZ807291 | MGnify/ENA primary metagenome ERZ807291 (study PRJEB31413, sample SAMN03169783) | marine metagenome | biome: Marine; feature: Water; material: Subsurface seawater | place: North Sea | collected 2011-04-28 | depth 1 m m ... | reverse complement strand
TTACGCTGGTTTCTTTTTCCTCGGAAATAATCGCTGAAGACAAATTGTTGCCCTCTCATTTTGATAAGTCTGCAAGAATACTTTCTTTTAATACGGTAAACTCTAAGCAATTTGCGTCCTTAACTCCTGGGATCATTGAAAACCAAAAAAAAATCAAAAGCCCCGACAGACCTAATGTAGTTTTAATTTTAGCGGATGACTTGGGGTGGCAGGATGTTGGTTGCTACGATATCGATTTGGAAAGTCCAATGGAGACTCCTCACATAGATGAGTTGGCAAAAAAAGGAGTTCTTTTTCGACAAGGCTATTCTCCTGCCCCCACCTGTGCTCCGACTCGTTGTGCAATCATGAGTGGTCGACACCCTGCGGTTGCGCAAAAGACCCATGTTGTAGGAGGAAATCCTCCGACCCCCTACAATAAGACTGCTCACGCAGTGATGGATCCATGGATCAGCGGACGAATGAAGTTATCAGAGGTAACCATTGCGGAGGCCCTTCAGGGAAATGGATATGTTACCGGGCATACGGGCAAGTGGCACATGGCAATTGATCATAATGCGTTTCCGCAACCGGAGGATCAGGGTTTTGATTTTACCCGGCATGATCTTGGAGAAAGCCGGGCAATGCGTCCGCACAGGTTGACCGGATTTGCGACAAATAACAAGAATGACCCCTATCAATTGGATCATAAGGGTTTTCCCAAGGATCGAACCACATTGGATGCGATTCAGTTCATGAAAGAAAATAAAGGTAAGCCCTTTTTTTTGTATTACGCTGCCTGGTTGGTACATACACCCATTCATTCGAGGAGCAAAACTTTATTACAAAAATATTGTCAGAAATTGGGTGTTGAATTTCCCAAAGAGCCGATTGGTTGGGCTTTGAGTGGGCAACGAAATCCATACTATTGCGCGATGGTTGAAATGCTCGATGCATACATTGGACAAATTATCAATTATCTAGAAGTGACCGAAGATCCCCGATGGCCTGGGCATAAATTAATTGAGAATACCTACCTTATACTTACATCCGATAATGGAGGAATGGAGAAAGTCCCCGGAGAGATTATCACAGATAATTATCCATTGGATAAAGGGAAAATAAACGCAAAAGAGGGTGGGGTGAGGGTTCCGTTTATTATTACCGGTCCAAAGATTAAATCTAATCAGGAAAGCAATGTGATGGTTAACGGCTTGGATTTTTATCCCACAATTTTGAGCTGGACTGGAACAGAAAGACCCCAAACACAGAATTTAGATGGATCTGATTTAAGTAAATTTTTAGAAATTGATCCTCAGTTAGCAACCTTAGTCAAGGACAGTAACGGGGAAATTAGGAATTCAATGGTGTGGCACTTTCCTCATGGAGTGGCTCAGCAATCCACCCTCCGTGTAAATGGTTGGAAATTGATTTATAATTACATGCCACAAAAGCCCAGGCTTGAGCTTTATCAATTGTATAAGAATTATCCTAGTTCATCTCGAAGAATTGACATTGAAGAAGCCAAGAACTTAGTTACCGAAATGCCTGATAAGGCGGAACAGATGAGGAAGGAATTATTTCGCAGGTTAGATGAAATGAATGCATCCTATCCTTATAAAAATCCTCACTATAAAGGGAAACTTTTACATAAGGATACTGTTTGTATTGGAGTTGCAAATGGAATAGATAAGGAAAGTAATTTAGTGTGGGCACAGTTTAAGGACAGGGGGGCAAAAGTGATAAAGGGGCAGTTAGTATACACTTTTAATGGAGGAGATAAGAGTGAGGAATGGTATTTATCAAAGGCCTTAATTCAAGGAAATCGTTTAGTTGCAGAGCTGCCCAAAAATGCCACTCATTATGTTTTTAATTTTGTGGATGAACACAATTTCCTCGTTTCTTATCCCGAGATGCCTGATTTACTTGAAGCGGGAAAGCGAAAGGGTAAGGGGCCATATTCATCTTCCGCATTTGCTGTTCAGTCTAATCATAAGATTGATTAAGCACTTTTGATCGCGTGTCTTTAGCCCCTATGTTGTTCGAAGTATGCTATTCTAAGCTTTAAGTTTTTAATAATTAAAGCTTGAGCAAAAAAAACACCGTATCTCTACGGTGTTTTTTGGGGCTTTAAAAACAAACTTTAATTGAAACAAACTGACCTAAGTCAAAAGGTAAGACCATGCGGAATGAAAAATGTTCAAAAAAAATATTTCTTATTTTTATATGGAGATTAAATTAATAAAGTTATTCTGCCAGTTTACCCTGTTTCCAAACTTCCTGAGTTCGAATGGAGCCATCTTTTTGCCAGGCAGTCCACTTTCCTGATTTTAATCCTTTTGCGAAGGACCCCATAAGTTTTGGCTTAGCATTTTCGTATAAAAAAAGAAAGGGGCCATCTTCAATACCGTCTTTTAAATATCCAACGCCAACAAGGGAATCATCTGGTTGTTTGATCCATCCAGTATATGGAGAGTCATTTAATATTGCAGGGCCATTGCCTTCAGACCAAATCAGTTCGTTTAAAGAAATAGCTTCTTCTAGAATTTTATCTAAATTGGATTTATCTAAGAGGTCGATAGACATAATCTCATTTACATTCTTTTCCTGGCTAGTTGAGGAGTTTATTAAGTTTTCGTTTCCGCAGGAAGTCAGGGTTAGAAGGAATAGGAGAAGTTGTGATTTTTTAATGTTCATTAATATATAAAAATTAAAGGCTCCATTTAAGCATACGTTCAATGGGTAATCTAGCTTGTTCAATTAAGTCTGTTGGCATTGAGATTTCAGGTCTTCCATCCTGTAAGCAGTCTAGAAGCTTAGGGACGGTATTCATTTTCATAAATCGACAGTCATTGCAAGCACAGTGACCAGTAGGGCCGGCAACGAAAGATTTATTTGGCAATTCCCTCGTGAGTCGGTGCATCATACCGGTTTCGGTAAGGATGATGAAGGTGTTGGCTGAATGATTTTTGCAGAATGAAACCATTTTTTCAGTGCTACAAACCTCGTCAGCAAGGTCTCGTACTGTTTCTACACATTCCGGATGGGCTACTACTGGTGCTTCAGGATACTCAGTTCGGCATCTCTCAATTGATTCTTTGGTGAAAAGAACATGGGCGTAGCAACTGCCTGGCCAAAGTTTCATTTTACGTCCTGTTTGCCCGATTACCCATTGCCCCAAATTTTGGTCAGGAACAAAGAGGATATCTTTGTCTACAGGGACATTATTGACAATCTGTACTGCATTTCCACTCGTGCAAATTACATCACTCAGTGCTTTTACACCTGCTGAGCAATTAACATAAGCCACCACGTAAGTATTTGGTTCCTTTTTTTTGTACTCAGCCAATTGCTCGGCGGGGCAAGAATCAGATAGAGAGCAACCGGCGTTCAAGTCGGGAAGAAGAACAGTCTTGCTCGGATTAAGAATCTTTGCAGTTTCAGCCATAAAATGGACGCCGCAAAAGATTATTATTTCAGCATCAGTTTTGGCTGCCTGTCTGGCGAGTCCCAAGGAATCTCCTACATAATCCGAAATTCTTTGAATGGGGTCTATCTGATAATTATGGCAAAGTATAACAGCATTTTTTTCTTTCTTAAGCCTTAAGATTTCTTCTTGATCTTCCGTCAGGGAAAGGAGCTCTTGGCTGTGCCTGTAGATTTGCAGATCAAAATTTGCTTTATCGGGCAAGTTCATCGTTAGCTCGCTTTTTTGCATTGTCCTTTTTTTCGAAATTCAGGGCATTCGGCATGAACTTGAAGCCTTTGGTCTTTAACATCCAAACCTAGCTTTTCTGAAACGGTTTTCCCGTACCATTCCATAAACGGGGCATCGATATCGAAAATCTTTTTACAGTTAGAGCAAATAACTTGGGCTTTAAAGGCTTCTGAAGTTCCATTAAGAGCATAAAATTTGTTATCCTGTCCGATATCAACTTTTCGAATGATTCCACTTTCCACAAGGAGAGGAAGATTTCTGTAGACCGTTGCCCGAGATAGAGTATCGTCTAAATTCTGTGCGTCCTGTAAAAGCTGATCAGCGGTAAAGTGACCGGATTGACGAAAGAGTGCATCCAATACACCTTTTCTTTGACCGGTTATGCGTAACCCTTTACTGGCAAGAAAATTGGAAAAACTTTCCCAGGTCTCTTTGTCGCACACTTTCACTTTATCTTATTCCTATTAAGCATTAATAATTCTTTCTTATATATCTTTTTGATTTGTGGTCAATTTTAATGAGACGAATTTGAGATAGTATTCGCTTTTATCTTTTATTTGTTCTTCTATGTTGTTTTTTTCTAATTTTGCGAGTAATTGAACCCTTATGGCAGTTAAAGTAAATGAACATTTAATCCCTGACTGGGCAGTTGAGCGTCAGGCACAATCCTTATTTGAGCAAGTCGCAAAAACAATGCCTGATAAACCGCGAGAAGTTGTACAGTTAGCTGCGTTAGATTTAGCCAAGGATCGAATGATTGATCAGGCTTTGATGGCACAAGAGAGTCAGAGAAGAGATTATAAAATCGATCCAGAGGAATTAAAATTGGGAATGAAAAAATGGATTAGTGAGAATGGAGGAAAGAAAGCATTCTTAAAGGGGAAGCATCCAGTCATTAAAACACAAGAGGACTTAGAGAAAGAAATTATTAATCAAATACAGTTCAATCGTTTGTTGGAAGAGATTTCTGATTGCGATGCTGTAACTGAAGATGAAGCAAAAAAATATTATGCTGCACGACCGGATTTATTTCAAACTGAAGTGTTATTAACTGCTTCTCATATTTTAAAAATGGCCAAGACGGAAGATGAACTGGGGATCGCTGAAGCCAAGATTATTGAAATTCGAAAACGTGTACTTGAAGGGGAGGGCTTTGTTGAATTAGTAAGAGCGGAATCAGATGATGGGCAGAATGATGGACATTTGGGAACATTCGGGAAGGGGCGTATGGTGGAACCTTTTGAAAAGGCAGTTTTTGAATTAAAGCCTGAAGAAATTAGTGACCCGGTTCAGACACAATTTGGTTGGCACATCATAAAATTGCATGATCGAAAAGAACCCGAGATTACTCCGTTTGAAGAAGTTAAGGATAAAATAATTGAGTATCTAGGAGAAAGGCGAAAGGACTCGGTGTTTGATGAGTTTTTGGATCAACTTAAAAAAGACGCTGAAATTACTGAAGTAGCCGGGTTTTAATTTAAGATTTATATTTTTAATCCATCTAAAATCTCAAGACTTGCAGTAGATTGGTTCAGCGCATAAAGATGAAAGCCAGGTGCACCACGATCAAGGAGTTCTTTTACTTGTTCCTTTGCCCATTCTGATCCAACCTTTGGCTGGTCATTCTCCTCAGTATTTTCGAGTTGTTGTTTGAGTTTGGGAGGAAGTACTGCTTCGCACATCTTGCAAAATCTCTGGACCTGCCCAAGCGATAATACTGGAAGCAGCCCAGGTAAAACTGGAATGTTAATTTTTTGAGCCTTACATTCGTCAAGAAATTGGAAGTATGCACGATTATCGAAGAATAGTTGAGTCGTTATAAAGTCGGCTCCAGCGTCCACTTTCTCCTTTAAATGAATTAAATCATCTTTTTTAGTAGGCGACTCAGGATGTTTTTCTGGATATCCACCCACTCCAATTCCAAAATCAGGAAAGTTTTCCCGAATCAGAGTAACTAATTCTGTGGCATATGATAATCCACCTTTAATTGGGCGGAAATGATCCTCACCTTGCGGCGGATCACCTCGAAGTGCCATGATGTTGCAGAATCCTTCATTCGCAAAATCTTCCAGGATTTCTAGTAACTCTTCTTTCGTGTGGCCAACGCAAGTTAAATGGGGCATCACCTCGAAACCAAATTCATTTTTTAGAATTCGGGCATAGTGCATTGTGGTATTCCGCGTGCCTCCTCCTGCACCGTAGGTGATGGATACAAAGTCAGGGTTGTAGGGCTTTAGTAGATTCGCAGTTTTAAGCATTCTTCTCCCGCCGGCTTCATTTTTAGGAGGGAAGAATTCGAGCGAGAAGAGCGATTTTCTTTTTTTTAGAAATTCAGAAATTGAAGTGCCTTTATTCATTTTCATATCAACATATCATGATGCGTTGATATGTTGCAAGCAGGTTATCTTCGGTTATAGGCGCACGCGAGAACTTAAAAGTAAATTTCTTATTGATTCCAAGTATCGTTTGATACGCGGTTGAGGAGAAATCCTTTCCGCTTGATCAATAAGTTGTACTGCTTTCTGGTAATCCCTTTGGGATACGAGCATTCGTCCATGCTCAATGAGTGCCTTGACCTCTGAATCTTTAATTTTTGCTGCTCTTTCGAAGTGAAGACTAGCAAGAGCATAATCATTTTGCTCCCAGGCATGTTGGCCTAGCATAATGAGGGCTTTCCCCTCCAATGGGTGGCTTTCCACGACTCTCCGAAGGATGATAGTTGATTCTTCAGTTTTTCCTGTTGCTTTTAGAATTTCAGCTTTGAGTAATAAAACTTCTTTTTCATCTTCAGTAGAGTAGTTTGAGCCAAAAGTATTCTCTATTTTATCGAGATACGAAAAGCAGTCCTGGTAAGATCCTCGTCCAATTAATATACTAGCGACTCGGATATATCTTCGAACAGATAGTTTTTCTTTTCTTTGAATTGCTCGTTCATAATTTTGAAGAGAAAGTTCGTATAGATTAAGGTTATGGTAGAGATCTCCGAGACGTAGTAGGTCACCGGTATCTAACTTTCCCATCCTGCGAAGAGTTTCCAATGCCACAGTCGCATCTTTTTCTCTACCGAGGCCTTGAAGGGTTGAAGCCCGTGCCCGATGGCAAAAAACATTCTCTGGTTCTTTCACGAGTAATTCATTGAGTAACGCTAGAGCTTCGGCATAACGGTTTGTTTCAATGAGGCAGTTAACCAAACCATTTCGTGCATCTTTACTTTCAGGGAAAAGAAGAATTCCCATTCTGTATGCGTTCTCTGCTGATACAAACTGTTGAAGCATATAGTAGCAATAGCCTAGAGCAACAAAAGTAACCCCGTCTCCTTCTCCTAAGCTAATCGAGCGTGAGAGGTTTCTGGATGCTTCTTGAAAATTTCCAAGGCTTAATTCCACAAACCCTAAATTTTTATGTGCCCGTAAGAATGATGGAAATTTTTTGATCGCAACTTGATAGCTTTGAGACGATCGGCTAAGTCTTCCTCTTTGATAATACATCGTCGCCAATGCAAAGTCCAAGGCCGCACTGACCTCCTGATCTATTTTCTTTTCCAAGTATTCTATGGCTTCATCGAGCTGATTTTCAGCTTTGGCAATTACTTCTTTGAGGATAAACTGTTCGCTCTTATTAATACGAGGCTCGACCTCACTTCGAAAGCCATAGTCACCCATGAAACTTCTCACAAAACTTGGGCTGTTCCAAAAGTCCTGTGTCAATTCATAGGAAGGAATATTACACCAGGCTTTGGTTGATTCTAGAATCAGGAATAGGTAAGGATATATTTTTTTCATTGATCGAGTAAACTATAACGAACAGGTAAATAAAATTGAACTTTTACGGGCTCTCCATTTCTTTGGGGTGGTTCATAAGTTGAGCCCTCTGCAGCTTTTTTGGATGGTTCAATAAAGTCCGGGTGGGTGGATGATACTACTTCTAGAACTTTTACTCTTCCTGTTTCGTCAATTTGAATAAGTAATTTCACTTCTCCCTCCAGCCCTTGTCTTTTTAACCTGGTCGGGTAGTGTAGGGTTCCGCGCTTAAGTACATTCGGGTTACGATCAAGTTCATGGAGTTCGAAGACGAGTTCTCCTTCAAATCCTCCTTTAAGCGGACTGTAACTATTTAAAGAAAATTCTGCTTTGAAATCTCCTGGGCCCACATCGAGACTGGTGGTCAGGGTTTCGATTTTCAGAAGTGGGGATTTACTTTCTAAGGGCAGTGGTGCCGATTGACTTTGGATCAGGTCTTCAACTTTTTTTTCTAATTTAGTTTTAGGCGGGGGCGGAGATTGAAAAGGAATACTATCTACCTCACGGACAACCCATTCCTCTTGCCTGACAAACTCGGATAACGGAAGAAGAAAAAACAAACCAAGGGAAACAAGTAAGGAATACAGCAGACTTTTTTTTAAACTATGATCTTTAGTCTGTGATTCAATTCCAGGAATCCATTCAATTGTGGTCGTTTTTTTCATGGTGAAACAGCTGCCAGTTTCACAGCTTTGGCGCCAGCAATAAGAGCTTGGTCCATTACTTGAGCTGCTAGACCAGCTTTTGCTCCGGTTGATACTTGAATGATAACGGAGGGGCGCTCATAGGCAGAGTAATTGCGCACCTTGGGAGCAACTCCTTCTAACCCAATTGGGTAGCCATCTATTAATATCTGACCCGCTCCATTCAGATTAAAGGATAAGGGTGGTTTTTGATTATCTTTAAAAATATTTGAGTCTTTATAAGTGGAGGAAATTCCAACCTCATTTACAAAGGACGTCGCAACAATAAAAAAGATGAGAAGGATGAAAACCATATCAATTAAAGGAGAAACATTGATTTCAGTCTGATCCGACTGTAGGCTGGAGCGTGTTCTTCTCATCTGTTTTTTAAGGTTGCCAAAGATACGGACTGGGCAACTTTTTTTGCTTCGGATACGAGCTTAGCAAGTATGGTTGCATCTGCAGACTGATCGACTTGTATAATTACCGGCTTTTCCTTATCTTTAACCGCCTGACTAATGAGCAGGGATATTTCGCTTAGCTCCACTACTTCACCTGCATGAAAAATCTGATCTTCTGAAGATATTGCAAATAATACAGAATTTTTTTGAAGAGAGGACTCTTTTTCAACTCTGGGTCTAATGATCTCGGCACCGGGTAGGGTAACAAATGTGGCGGACACAATAAAAAAGATGAGAAGGATAAAAACAACATCAATTAAAGGAGAAACATTGATGCTTCCGTCCTCTTCTTCAACAGCCGTCCTCCTACGTAATTTCATCGAGTGGAATCTACAGGTTTGAGCTGGCGTAGCGAAATACTTTCCAATCGATTGACGCAGTGAAGCCAGTTTTTCTTTTTTCGTTTGAGTAAATGAGAAAATGCAAGAGCTGGTATAGCTACAAGCAGACCGGCCTGTGTAGTTACGAGTGCCTCTGAAATGCCACTTGCAATTAAATCCATTTTGTAACTGTCCTGCATACTTAGCCCGTCAAAAGTTCTTAGCATTCCACCGACCGTTCCGAGGAGCCCAATCAATGGAGCCGCAGTTGCCAGGACAAGCAGAAATCGAAGCCTTCGGTTTAGGTATGCACCGTCCGCACGCCTAACTTGCTCAAACCTTTTTTTAGTTTCTTTAGAATCTTGGTGGTTTGCTATGCAATAGTGCATGATTTGGTTAATTTGTCCCCCTCCCTGAAAGGCTCCCCACCGCTCTCTTGGGAAAGAATGGAGGTCTCGAGGAATAACTGTTCGGAGACGAAACCAAAGATCAAAAGCGATGAAATAAGTATAAACTGAAAGAATGCCTAAGGCGGGCATAAGTATTCCGCCTTTTTCCCACACTAAGGTCGCTTGGCTCCAAAGATCAAGAATTGGGTTCATTTATTTGATCACTTTTCTGAGGGTCGGTTTTTTCCTGTTTTAGCCTTACTAATCGAGCTGAAAAGCCTTCCATTTTGGAAATAATCCCTTGTAGTCTACGGTTCAATAAGGCATGGGCAATCAGGGCAGGGATAGCGGTAACAAGCCCAAATTTGGTGGTTACGAGTGCTTCGGAAATGCCTCGTGCCAGTTCGCTGTTTTCTGGGTTGGCAAAATTAGTAATTTGTCGAAAAACATCAATCATACCTGTTACTGTACCCAGTAAGCCAAGGAGGGGAGCTGTAGCTGCTGTTACCGCAATTAAAGGCAGAGCTTTTTCCAATTTTACTTGAGTATCAATAATTGCTTCATAAAGAATCTCTTCCAATATTTCAGGGTTTTTACCTTGGTATCCTTTTGCTGTTTTTCTTAATTGCTCGAATGGTCCCTTAAATTTCCCACTTAATGTTGCGGCAGTTTTGGGAAGTTGGACTTGCATTATTTGGAAGGCTTTAAGAAATGCGATGAGCAATGATATAATAGCAAAGAACATTATTGGATAAATCCAAATACCTCCTTTTTGAAGTTCCTCGAACATATTAAGTTCACCCTGCTCCATCACCAAGGCTTTTCCCAAGGTCGGATCGAAGGGGAGAATTACCAATGCTCCCTCTGAAGTTTGCCCGATCGCTTTACTAATAGCTTCTGATGTGCCTGAAGATGTGGGATTGATTCGAGCAGGTTCAAACTTTAAAACAGTATTTGAGGAAAGTGATAAAGGTTGATTTCGATTGTTATTATTACTGAGTCCTAATAATCCGGCAGATCCTTCTTCTCCGGAAAAGAAGGTAGATGGTCCGATTGACCAAAATGTTCCCTCTTCACGGGTACCTTCAGGTGGAACAATTGCATTTCCTTTAAAGGCAATTCCACCAGCGGTTTCTCGAACTGCTTTAATTGAAAGAGAAACCGAACTCAGAGCAGATTCAAATAATGTTTTTCTGGATGAATCCTCTTTTGATTGTAGGAGAATTTCAGATAGCTTAGGCGACCATAAAGATTTTTCGCCGGAAGGGTTGCCATGGTGCCAACTTACAAGATAATCATTTAGTAAATTTAGGCTGAAATCGAGTTCGCTCTCATTTTCTTTAACTTCTCTCTCAAGTTGCAAAAGGCTGGCTTCACGATTATCGCGCAACCGAAGAAAGTGCTCTAATTCACTACGAAGTTTCCTTGCTCGATTTTCGAGAGTACTAACATTTCGGGCAAGGGGAATTTTATCTTCTTCGATGTCATTTCGTAATTCAGCAAGTTCTTTGATTGCTTCTTTTAGGTCGGATGTTGCACTGATTTTTACCGTATTGATCCCTTCTGCCAAAAGGCCATTTAGGGAGAGAAAAAGTACAAGAGTAAGAATGAAAGGGTAGAGCTTCATTACTTTATAATTGCAGGAGTGGGCATAGGTAATTCGAGAAAGCTAGGCAGGGCACGATTTTCCATCATTGCTACTCCGTCAGCTATTTCTTTTGCCAGTTCATCCTGGCGAGTCCACTGCCATCCTTGTTTCATGGGTTTTCCCCAACCTGCAACGGTGCCTGAATCGTTTACGAAATATGCTACTCCTAAGCCGAAGTAAATGACGCGAAACTCACGAGATCTTCCGTCATCTAGACTGAACTCTTGTCTTTCCAAGTGCACGGATCTATGAAAAATATGGATGCTTTGTAAAATGGATACTGCTGCATCCAACCGTTTCCTAAGCGGGAGGTTTTTATTCAGTTCTGAATCAATTTTTTCAAAAAAAGATGAAAGTCTATCACGAAGAGGTGTTGGTAAAAGGTTGCTTGATTGTTCAATTTCTTTTTCGACTCTTTGCATACCATTGTAAAACGATATGGATGCAGCCTTGGCGTTTTCTTTTCGGTTATTTAAGTTCGTTCTTTGTTCAACAGCACCGACATTTTCTTTTTCAAATTGAAGCAATTTGCCTTCAAGTTCAGCAATTTCTTCACTCAATGCACCTTGAATATCGAGCAGTGCTGCCTTTTCAGATTTCCATAAACTTTTTTCTTCGGAAATTAATTGCTTAGTTTTTACCCACTCTTCGATCACTTGATGAGTTTCCTTAACCTGTGCATTTGAGAAACCAGATAAAATTAAAAAACCGGCAAAGCGGGTTAAATGTTTAAAATAAAGATACATAATATGATTTTGTATCTTACAGATTTCGGGAAAAAGCGAAAGCCATTTTTGAGACTCAATCTCAATTACTTTACGAGGCGAAATAAATGTAGTTAATTTGCAAGTAGGCGTCGTAATGTTTCGTCAACAACTTTTGGATTAGCTTGTCCGCGTGTTGCTTTCATTACAAGTCCTTTTAAGGCGTTAATCGCACCTTCTTTTCCGCTTTTGAATTTTTCCGCCGCATCGGGGTCTTCTTCAATAGCTTTTTCGCAGAAAGATTCAATTTCACTTTGGTCGGACTTTACTTCCAGTCCTTTTGCTTTAACTAATTCGGAAGGAGATTTTCCGGTAGAAAACATTTCAGGAAAAAGCTCCTTGGCCACATTATTTGAGACGATTCCTTTTTCGATCAGATTAATAAGTTCGGATAAATGCTCCGGTGTAACTGGAGAATCAGCTAGTGTGATGGGCGTCGCAGATTCTTTATGAGAGGAAAGTTCTCGAAGTAGATCGTTCACTACCCAATTTCCCACTTTGCGAGGGTCTTTGGTTAATGCAGATGCTTTTTCAAAATACTGACACAGTGGAAGGTCGGGACATAAAGCAGATGTAATTGAATAGGGTAGGTTCATATCTTTCATGTACCTCCTTTGTTTATCAAATGGTTTTTCTGGAATTTCTTTTGATATTTGATCAATCCAATCTTGTTCAACTTTTACGGGCATGAGGTCTGGATCAGGAAAATAACGATAATCATGTGCCATTTCTTTCGATCTCATGGGAGTGGTGTATCTTTGTTCCGGGTTCCACCTGCGGGTTTCCTGAAAAATTTCCTCCCCTTCCTCCATTGCCTTAATTTGGCGTTTGATCTCGTACTCAACTCCGTTTTTTACCCCTGAAATGGTATTGAGGTTTTTCAATTCAACTTTAGTGCCTAATTTTTCGCTACCAACGGGACGAATGCTAATATTTGCGTCGCATCGAAGCTGTCCTTTTTCCATATCACATGCAGAAATACCGGAGTAGATTAGAGAATTTCTTAGCGAAGTTAGATATGCAAAAGTTTCTTCGGGAGAAAAAAGGTCAGGCTCACTCACAATTTCCAACAGAGGTGAACCGGCTCTGTTGTAATCGACTAAACTGTCATTTTCAAAATGAGTTAATTTTCCCACATCCTCCTCAAGGTGAATTCTGGTCAGTTGTACAATACGATGTTTTCCCATCACAGCTGGAGAATCTCCCGGCATTTCAATTTCCACTTCCCCACCTTCGCAAATAGGTTGGTCAAATTGAGAAATCTGATAATTCTTGGGCATGTCTGGATAGAAATAATTTTTTCTGTCCCATTTACAAGTATCTGCAATCTTACAACCTAATAGAAGACCAACCTTAATCGATTTTTCAATTGCCTCCATGTTCATCACAGGTAACGCACCGGGTAAACCAAGCACAACTGCATCAGTCAGTGAGTTTGGTTCGTGTCCATACCCACAGGGTACCCGGGTGAACATTTTGGAATTGGTTTCAAGTTGAACATGAACCTCGAGCCCAATAACTGCTTCGTATTTCATTTGAATTCTATTCCTTTACTAGGCTAGGTGTAACGCAGCCAAATTTATGTTCACGATCATAGGCATGAGCAATGGATAAAAGAGAACTTTCCTCGAAGGCTCGCCCGATCAATTGTAAACCAATGGGAAGGTTTCTCTGAGTGAAGCCACAAGGAACCGAAATAGCAGGAAGCCCCGCCAAATTTGTGGAAATCGTATAAATATCACTCAGGTACATGGAGATTGGGTCATTACTCTTTTCACCAAATTTGAATGCAGGGGTTGGTGCCGTAGGAGTCAGGATTGCATCCACTTCCTTAAAAACCCGATTAAAATCCTCTCTAATCAGAGTTCTCGTTTTTTGAGCCCTTAAATAATATGCGTCGTAATATCCACTACTTAATCCATATGCACCTAAAATGCATCTTCTTTTAACCTCTTCGCCAAAGCCTTCCCCTCGGCTTTTTGCATAAACATCAATTGCATTTTGAGCTCGATCACTACGGCTGGTGTAGCGAATGCCATCATAGCGAGCTAAGTTGGATGAAGCTTCTGCGGTAGCAATTACATAATACACGGGGACCGCTAGGTCAGTAGTGGGCAGAGAGACTTCAACAATTTTATGCCCTTGGTGTCGGTAAAATTCCACGGCAAGGTTGACTGCATTTCTAACCTCTTCGTCCATACCTTCTCCAAAATATTCCTTGGGCAACCCTAAAACACATGGTTTGAGTGGTTGGTTGATAGCAGAGGAGTAGGAAGGAATCTTAGACGGAAAACTTGTAGAATCAAGTGGATCATGCCCTGAAATAACTTCGAGAAGAAAGGCAGTATCTTCAACCGTTTTAGAAAATGGGCCAATTTGGTCAAGAGAGGATGCGAAGGCAGCCAATCCATAACGTGAGACCATTCCATAAGTTGGTTTCATTCCCACCACACCGCAAAGGGATGCTGGTTGACGAATTGAACCACCGGTATCCGAACCTAAAGTTAAGGGGGCTTCACGAGCAGCAACTGCTGCTGAACTCCCACCACTACTGCCACCCGGAACGCAATTTAAATCCCATGGGTTTCGAGTAGGTCCATATGCAGAGTTTTCTGTAGAGGATCCCATCGCAAATTCATCCAAATTTAAACGGCCACCAATCACCGCACCTGCTTCCTTCAGTTTTTTTGTAACTGTGGCATCATAAGGAGATATGTAGCTTTGAAGAATCTTACTCGCTGCAGTTAGAGGTTGCCCCTTGACTGAAATTACATCCTTAAGAGCAACGGGAATTCCGTCCAATGGACCGAGAGATTTTCCATTCTCCCTTCTTTCATCGGACGCCCTGGCTTGGGCAAGAAAGTCTTGATCATCGCGGTGTAAAAAGGCGTGAACCTGGTCATCAACTCGATCTATTTGATTTAAGCAGGCCTGAGCAATTTCGACGGAACTAACTTCTTTGTTCGCGAGTAAATTCGATAGTTCGGACGCGGTTTTTTCTACTAGTGCACTGGAACTCATTGGCTAGTCTTCCACCACTTTGGGTACCAGGATCTGTTCATTCCTGGATTTTGGAGCGTTTTGTAAAGCGAGGTCTACTGAAAATGGCTTTTTAGCTAGGTCCTTATCCCAAACATTATATCTTGGGAATGCATGAGCTGTTGGTTCAACCCCTTCCACATCGACCTCCTGTAATTTCTCAAAATATTTCAACACTTCTCCCAATTGTCCGCGAAATTTTTCCTTTTCCTTTTCGCTCAACTCGATCCTTGCGAGGTTTGAGACATAATCAATGTCCATTGGATTGGCTTCTGATTCACTCATGATTAAGTTCTTAAAGTGTAGGTTGTGGACTGGTTAATTTTTTCAACAATTTTTTCAAACGCTTGGTTAACTTCGTTTTCTCCAAGGGTTCGATCTGATGAGCGGAAGCGCATACCACAGGCAATACTTTTTTTACCCTCTTCCAAACCTTGACCAGAAAAAACATCAAAAATAACAACCGGGTCGACTAAGAATTTTCCACTTGCCACTTGATTGGCAATTGATTCGAGCGTTGAGCGCACCTTTTCTGCCGGTTCTTTTTGATCGGTCACAAGAGCAAGGTCTTTAATTGCGGGAGGGAAGGATGAAAATGTTTGAAAAGTTACGACTTTTCTTTTTTTGGAGAGAAGAATGGGGTCAATTAATATTTCAGCTCCAAGGACGGGTCCTTTAATGTTTTTCTGTTTAGATAAAACGAGGGACAGAACTCCTGCTGAAATTTCAATTTTATTTTTATGCACATCGCCTTTTTTTGTGGCGTGATCATTTTGCCATGGCAGGCAATCGTTTAACATTATCCATTCGTTCTTAGGCAAAGTAATTCCGCAACTATGAAAAAGTCTATGGATAACACGTTTTATATCGAAAAAATCGAGTGTTTCAGTTTTCTTCCATTCCCGGGAAACGGAATTTGGGAATAAGGCAAAAGCGACACTGATTAATTCGACATTCCCTCGTGGACCAGGTTGAAAAACTCTACCCGTTTCAAATACCTGAGATAGAGAATTTAAATTTTTTTGATTATTGGAAAGAGTATCGAGAAGGCCAGGTAAGAGGGATGGACGAATATGAGTATGATCTGCAGTTAAAGGGTTGAGTAGACCAATGTTTGATTCATCTAAGTGAGGGAACCAATTCTTAACTTCTTCGGATGTACGTAAACTATAATTACATACTTCCTGAAATCCCTGACCTGCCAAATTTTCAATAGCTTGATCGCAAAAGTCATAACTGGGGTCATTTTCCCGGTGAAGGGCAGGAATCGATAGTTTTGAATTATTTAACTCGCCAGTTCCATAAATTCGAATGAATTCTTCTACCAAGTCTATTGGTCGATCCACTTCAGATCGAAAAGCGGGTACTTCGACTTGCCATGGGTTACTGCCCGTAACCGTAAAGCCTAACCTTTCCCATGAGCGCACTAAAAATTCTGGAATTATATCAAAGCCACATTTCTCCTCTACAAATTGTTTTTCTATTTCAATGATTCGAGAACTGCGTGGAGGTTCTCCGATTGAAATAACCTCAGGAATTAAATCCCCACCAGCAATATCTAGGATTAGCTCGATTGCTCTGCGAGCACTATAATTAATACCAGTAGGATCTACATCTCTTGCGAATCTTTGTGAGCTATCTGTGTGTAGACCTAACCTACGAGCCGTACCTCTTACACTTCCTGGTTTAAACCAGGCGGATTCGAGGATAATATCCACAGTGGTATCATCCACTTCGGCTTCGACACTTCCCATAATCCCGGCAATGACAAGGGCTTTTTTACTATCAGCAATAACCATCATTTCCTGGTCAAGGGTGCGTTCGATTCCGTCAAGAGTTGTAATTTTCTCTCCATCTTTTGCCTGCCGGACATGGATCGAACCTTCATCGATTTTGGCCGCATCAAATGCATGTAATGGCTGACCTGTTTCTAAAAGTACAAAATTGGTTATATCGACTACATTATTAATCGACCGTGCACCGACTGATTCTAGTCTATTCTTTAGCCAATTTGGACTCGGGGCGATTTTCACTCCCCGGATTGCCCATAATGTATAAAATGGACAATTTTCAGTATCGACATGAAGGGATGTTATCAGATTTTGCCCGCTTGGTTGAGATTGAGTTGGAGCATCGATTGACGGGGATGGAGTCTTAAGTTCTTTTTCGTAATAGGCAGCTATTTCTCGAGCCACTCCAATATGGCTAAGACAGTCTCCTCGATTAGCGGTGACTTCTAATTCTAATGTCACATCCTTTTGAAAGATTTGGGTAATTGGTTTTCCAATAGCAGGATTTTCAGAAAGAATAAGCAAACCATCATTATCTTTGCCTAAATTCAATTCCTCTGCACTGCACATCATACCTTCCGATGCGACACCGCGTAGCTTAGACTTTTTAATTTTAAAACCACCGGGTAGTTTCGCACCGGGCAGCGCCACAGGTACGCGATCACCCACTTTAAAATTTGTTGCCCCACATACAATGGTTGCCGGTTCTTTTTCGGTTGCCACTTTAACTGAGCATACGCTCAGTCGGTCAGCCTCAGGGTGTTGTTCTTTGGATAAAACTTCTCCAACTACTACATTTTCGAGGGTTGTATTCGATTCGCTGTTTGATTCCTCAACCTCTAAGCCGAGCATGGGAAGCGAATCGACGAGTTCGTTCTGTGATGCATCGAATTCGACATATTCTCTTAACCATTCAACGCTAACTTTCATGATGATTGGCTAAATTGGCTAAGAAACCTGTAATCATTTTGATAAAAATGGCGGATATCGTCTATTCCATGAAGAATCATTGCAACTCGCTCTAATCCAATTCCAAATGCGAAACCACTCCATTCATCGGGGGCAAGATCAACTAAACTTAAAACCTTGGGGTCTACCATACCGCAACCCATGACCTCAATCCATTGATCACTCAATTTTCCGATATTAGGGGCTCGAAGGTCTACTTCAAAACTTGGCTCAGTAAATGGAAAGAAACTTGGGCGAAGTCGAGTTTCTACTTTATTTCCAAATAGTTCTTTGAGGAAGTAGTCTAATACGGATTTGAGGTCTTTAATTGTAACTTTAATATCAACATAAAGTCCTTCTGTTTGATGGAAGTTAGCTGAGTGCGTAGCATCTACGGTATCTCGACGAAAGCATCTGCCTGGTGCAATAATACGAAGGGGAGGCTTTTCCCGGAGGAGGCTTCTGATCTGAACGGAAGAGGTGTGCGTTCTAAGAACATAGGCCTCATCCTTTTTTTGTTTAATGTTGTTCCACTTAGAATTAGGAGGCAAAAATAGTGTATCTTGAGCGTCACGTGCTGGGTGATCATCGGGTGTGTTCAATGCGTCAAAGCAAAACCATTCTGTTTCACATTCAGTTGCTTCAGCAACGGTGAACCCGATTTTTCGAAAGATAGAAACGATCTTACGGCGGGTGTTAGTAAGAGGATGTGTTCCTCCGTTAAAATTGTGGGGAGGGGGGAGGGATGGGTCAATTGCAGGACCTAACGTTTTGAGGTCCGCTTTTTCTTCGATGGATGAAAGGGATAATTTAAATACCTCTTCAAGTTCTTTTTTAGTACGATTGAGAGATTGACCAAAAGCGGGACGCTCTTCTTTTGCTACCTTACCAATGCTTTTAGCAATTTGAGTCAGGCTCCCATTCGGTCCCAGAATAGTTGCTTTTACTCGTTCCCAATCAGGACGATTCGAAACAGAATCGAGTTTGCACTTTGCCTCAACGACAATGGCTTGGAGATCTTTCTCCACGCCGAAATAATTCGTTCGGGCCCTTAGGCCTCGAGGGCAGCTTTAGCTTTAGCTACCAATTCTTTGAAAGATTCTGGTTCATGAATAGCAAGCTCAGACATGACTTTACGGTTTAGCTCGATATTTGCTTTGGCAAGACCGTGAATGAATTGACCATAGCGAATACCTTCTGCTCTACATGCAGCATTGATACGTACGATCCAAAGTTGACGAAACTCGGTTTTGCGTTTTCTACGGTGTGCATAAGCGTACACTTCAGCACGGTCAACTGCATCCTTAGCATAACGGAATAGACGCGATTTGTTTCCGAAGTAACCTTTAGCTTTCTTTAAAACTTTTTTACGGCGTTTACGAGTTGCGGGTACATTTCGTGCTCTTGGCATAACTTATATTTCCTTGCTTAAATAGGTGTTAATTAGAGAATCGCTTTGATTACACGACGGGCCATACCTTTTGCCAATACTTGATCCTGACGACCAGCACGAACCTGCTTAGTACTGAGTTTACGACGTAGATGCCGTTTGCTTGGTTTACGGAACGTTACCTTACCTGATCCGGTAATTTTAAATCTTTTGGCGATGCCTTTGTGCGTTTTATTCATACTGATCTAGAAAAAAAGATTTAACCTAACCTTTTCATCGTAGTCGATCAAGCTCAATTAAGGAATTTAGTCATAAATTATTAAGCCTTGATAACTTTCAATGGAAAACCATATAGCGAAGAGCAAAACAATTATCCAAATAAAAAATTTAAAAATTTTTCTGTAGAGCCAATAAGATCTTCTTGAATTTGTCGTTTCTCCGCCAAAGTCATGAAAATAATTAATTAAGTCCCGATCTTTTGAGCGATTATCAATTTTTTTGTAGTTTGTCCCAAACGAAGATCTCCGTCGTAAATACCACCAGTGGAAAATTTTATGTAACATGGCTATTAATCCATATAAATGGATTAATTTTCACGGTTCAAGGTGTTTTCTTCCGGCGACATCTGCAAAGTCAAGACGTGATACGGTTGCTTTTCCCTGTTCTAATACCCATAAATCTGAGCCAATTTCTGATGGAGTTCTTTCGAGCCATTCTGGTCGGTATACAAGTTGATGATAATCCTGATCTTCAACTTTTTCAAAAAGGCTGCCAAGTTTTAAAGAACCTGCATAAGATAAAATAGGCTCTTCTTTTCCGTCATAATTACAAGGGAAATTTAAATTATGGACCGCAAGGTCATCCTTCTTTGGGAATCGAACCCATTCCTTCGCATAGGAGATAGTCATTTTGGCACTTTGACTAAGGGACTCTAAAATCTCACCTTCGACTGCACCTTTGTTTTTTCGAATTTCTTCAAAACTTTCAACAGGTAATTCCATGCTTGTTGCAAACGAACGAATTCCGAGCAGGGAGCCTTCTAGAGCTGCACCTACTGTCCCTGAGGATAAAATCATGGGCAGAGTTACATTGTATCCTAAATTTATTCCGCTAATGACCAAGTCCGGTTCTCGGGGTAAAATGTTCCCAATCGCAAAGTTAACACAATCAGCGGGAGTACCATTTAATGAATATGCAGTGCATGGGAAATCATCATTTTCGATAGCCTTTAATTTTTCATGTCGTGAAATGGCATGACCGATCCAACTTCTTTCTCCGCTTGGAGCGCAAACTAAAACATCAAAAACTTTAACTGCCTCCTTCACAAGCAGGTGCAAGAAGTTTGAGTCGATTCCATCGTCGTTGGTTAAGAGAGCAAGCGGTTTATCTGAATTCATTTTAAATAAAAAGAGGGGAGGGTGTATTGAACACCACTCCCCTCGATAGTAAGATTTTTTAAAAGAGCAAACTTAAGATGTTACAGCTTCGGTATTCTCTTCTGTTTTTTCTTCATTTGAATTGTTCTCGGGTGCAGATGTTTCATCTGGCTTTTCCTCTTCCATTGCTGCTTTGCGACTAAGCTTTACCCTACCTTTATCGTCAATCCCAATGCATTTAACGATAATTTCATCACCAAGCTTACAGATATCCTCAGTTTTATTAACCCGGAAATCAGCAAGTTCAGAGATGTGGCAAAGACCTTCTTTACCTGGTAGACATTCAACAAAAGCGCCAAAATCTTTAACTCCACGAACAATGCCACGATATGTCTTGCCAGCTTCAATTTCACCGGTAACAAGATCTATTTCTTGAAGTGCACGGTTCATTGCATCGGAATCACTTGCGTAAATACGGACTTTTCCACTGTTATCATCATCGATATCAAGGTTGGCTCCGGTGACTTCGGTAATCCGTCGAATATTTTTACCACCTGGTCCGATTAAGGCACCGATTTTTTCAGGATCGATTTGTACAACCTCAATCCTTGGAGCATGATCACGCAATTCTTTACGATGAGTGGGCAGGCTCTCATCCATAACTGATAGAATTTTTAATCGAGCTTCGGTAACTTGCTTCACTGCTTCTTTAGCAATGTCAAAAGGTAGACCTTGTATCTTTAAGTCGAGTTGAAACCCTGTTACTCCATCACGGGTTCCACAAACCTTGAAGTCCATATCACCAAAGTGATCTTCTGCGCCAATAATGTCCGTGAGAACAACATGCTTTGTGATATTTCCATCGTCATCCATTTCAGTGACCAAGCCAGTTGAAATTCCTGCAACATGTTGGGAAATTGGAACTCCAGCGTCCATAAGAGCAAGGGAACCACCGCAGACACTCGCCATGGAAGTTGAGCCGTTTGATGCCATTATTTCAGATACAATTCGAATAGCGTAAGGGAAATCATCTTCTGGAGGAAGAACTGGAAGTACAGACCTTTCAGCCAATGCACCATGCCCCATTTCTCGACGACTGGTAAAGCCGAATCGGCCAGCTTCACCTACTGAAAATGGAGGGAAGTTATAGTGTAAGATAAAAGACTTTGCTGTTGGTCCTCCAGTTAAACCATCTAGATCTTGAACATCGCGGCTCGTGCCAAGGGTGGTCATAACCAAAGATTGAGTTTCTCCACGGGTAAATATTGCTGATCCATGAACTCGTGGAAGCACTCCAGTTTCGCAACTGATCTCACGAAGGTCTGCTGCTTGTCTGCCATCCGCTCTTTTTCCGCGAACCAAAATATTTTCTCGGTAGACCTCCTCTTGTATCACTTCAAACGCCATTTTTACATGGTTTGGGTCAAATTCTTCTCCAATTTTTTCTTCGCATGCAGCCTGAGCTTCAACTTTAATTATATCGACCGCTTTTTCTCGCTCCTGTTTAGAATCAGCAAAAATAGCATCCTCCATACGGTTGCCAGTAATTTCCTTACATATAGCAAGCACATCATCAGGAACTTTTACCAACTCAAAGTTTTTCTTTTCTTTACCACATAATTCAGCAAGTTGGCGTTGGGCTGTGATGATATCTTGAATTTGCTCATGTGCATATTCAAGTGCTTCAACAAAACGGTCTTCAGGCATTTGATCCGCTGACCCTTCGATCATCATCATTTCTTTTTCGCTTCCAACATAGATCAGATCGAGGGAGGAATCGTACATTTGCTCGTTTGTTGGATTTACCACAAACTCGCCATTTATCTCTCCCAAGCGTACACAACCAATAGGTCCGTTCCAAGGTATATCGGAGATCATCAATGCTGCAGAAGCTCCATTTACCATTAACACATCTGCTTCATTTACCTGATCAGTTGATAATAAATATCCAATTACTTGAACTTCATTCAAAAAGCCTTTGGGGAAAAGTGGGCGAAGTGGTCGGTCGCAAAGGCGGGATGTTAGAATTTCTTTTTCACTTGGACGACCTTCTCTTTTGAAGTAGCCACCAGGGAATTTTCCCGCTGCGGTGAATTTTTCTTTATAATCCACGGTAAGTGGAAAGAAATCCTGCCCTGTCCGCAGATTTCCTGCAGCTGTAGCAGAGACAAATACTGATGTCTCGCCCAAGGAAATGGTTACTGCACCACCAGCTAAGCCGGCGAGAGTACCTGAAGATAATTGAATGCCGAGTTTGTCGGCGGTTACATTGTGCTTTTGTTTCATGTTTTCGTACTTCGTAGTTATTTTTCGTTGATCTTCTTAATTTTCGATTACACCGAACTGTCTAACCGAAACTCCCAAGCGTAGTGTAGAAGTTTTCTACTCTTGTAATTTTGGAGGAAAATTTGGAGGTATATTAAACCTCGTGTAAGAATGAATAAGGACTTGATTATCGACGCAATTCAAGCTTTTCAATAATTGCCTGATAGCGCTTTAAATCCGTTCTTTTCAAATAATCCAAAAGTTTTCTTCTTCGAGCTGCCATCATGAGCAAGCCGCGACGAGAATGAAAGTCTTTACGGTGTGTTTTAAGATGTTCTGTGAGGTGAGTGATACGCGCAGTTAACAGTGCGATCTGTACTTCACTTGAACCGGTATCCTTTTCGTGAGAACGGTTTTCTTCTATTATGTTTTGTTTTTTTACTTGTTCAGACATTATATATATTTTTGTTCTCGATGCGTGGAATTTACACTTATAAATTCATGCCTCAGCGTTGGCCAAAGCATCGTTCCGCCCGCCCCCTAGCAAAAAACTTGAGATTGGAAATCAAGGAGGAAATTAAAAGAAAGTCCTCTAACGCTGAAAGTATAGTACGAATTTATTTTTTTTACACAAGCTCGAAAGCTTACCTCTTGCACCATCAATTTGATGAGTTAAAAGAATTAGATGGGTTCGCTTTATTTTGCTTATGGATCAAATATGAATTTTGATCAAATGAATATACGCTGTTCAGGTTGTGAGTTTGTTTCTTCTGCATATGTGAATGGATGGAAGTATTATATCAATGGTGATGGATATGCTGGGATTGAAAAATTTGACGGTGCTGTGACCTACGGATGTATCTGGAGATTATCTGAGGACCATTGGCGTTCACTTGACCAGTATGAGGCTGTTGATGATGGATATTATTCACGTACTGAAGTTGATGCTTGGTCACTGCAGGCTCAGACAAAACTCAGGGTAATCGTTTATTTGTCAAATAATCAAGAGTATGGAATTCCTTCTTTAAGTTACCATAATTCTGTGATCGAAGGAGCTCAGCAAGTTGGTTTGCCGAGAAATTATATCGACAGCTTGGATCAATGGAAATTTGGAACACCTTTAGTTTGATATTTTTTTGTCCGAAAGAATATTGTTAAATTTAGCTAGGATTTGAAAGTAGACAGAATAGATTGGGATTTTTTTATAGATACCGGAGGGACTTTTACAGATTGCTTAGGTTGTGGTCCTAATAAAGATTACATTCGAGTAAAAGTCCTTTCCCGTGGAAGTTTATCTGCCAGGGTAGAAAAACAAATTTCGGATACCGTTGTGCAACTGGAAAAAGATGTCAACTGGCCTGACCAGTTTCCTGCCAATTTCAAAATGGTCACGCCCCTCCTTCGCGATTCAAGTTTAAGGGTAATGAAATGGGACAATCAGGATAAAATCTTAACTTTAAGCAGTCCTTTAAATATTACTAAGCTTGAAGGAGAAACGATCGAATTATTTTCAGGTTGGGAGGCTCCATTACTTGCAGTCAGGCTAATTCTTGCCCGTGAAAATATAGCACAGGGGAACTGTTCAATAAATGTTCGCCTTGCTACAACTCGTTGTACCAATGCATTGTTAGAACAAACCGGAAGTAAGCCATTACTATTTCTAACAGCCGGTTTTTCAGACTTACTTGAAATTGGCGATCAAAGAAGGATTGGATTATTTGATTTGATTCCCCGAAAAAGGAAATCTTTTGCCGGTCCAGTGATTGAAGTCGCTGAGCGAATGGAGAGAGATGGAACTCCTTCTGGAACACCTGAACTGCAAAAAATTATTTCCAGTGCCCAATGTTTTCAAGAATCTGGGTACAAAGTTGCAGTAGTATCTTTCTTAAATTCCTACATTAATAACGATAATGAACGCATGGTTGTTAAGGAATTACAAAAGATTGGTTTTCAGACGGTAATCGGGTCAACAGATGTTCACCCATTTATCAAGTGGTTGTCTCGTTGTGAATCCGCAGTCCTGGAGGCCTATTTATATCCGGTCCTCGATGAATATTTAAACAATATTATTATTGGGCTGGGTAAGTCTGCGCAACTCTTAGTAATGAACAGTGCTGGAGGATTAATTGAGCGGACTCATTACCGTGCAGTTGATAGTTTGTTAAGTGGTCCTGCCGGAGGAGTAGTAGGTGCTTGTTCGGTTGCAAGGCGTGCCGGTCTTACCAAGTTTATTAATCTGGATATGGGGGGGACCAGTACAGATGTTTCTCGTTTCTCAGGTTCCTATTCTTATCAGTCAACTATTGAGATTGGTGGTGCCCAACTAGCCGGGATTGCATTAAACATTCAAACCGTTGCCGCGGGAGGGGGGTCTGTGTGCAAAGTTGAAGATGGTCGCTTAATGGTCGGACCAGAGAGTTCTGGAGCATATCCCGGCCCTGCCTGCTATGGCTTTGGAGGGCCACTTAGTTTGACGGATGTGAATTTGCTTCTTGGTCGGTTAGATGAAAATCGATTTCCTACGCCTATATCAAAAGAGTCTGCCCAGGCTCAACTTGATCAGATGGTTAAGCATACAGGTTTTTCTCAACAGGAACTATTGGAGGGATTTCTTGTTTTGGCCGACGACTCAATGGCAATGGCAATAAGAAAAATTTCAGTCGAGCAGGGCTATGACCCCAGAGACCACACAATAGTTTCTTTTGGAGGAGCAGGAGGACAGCATGTTTGTGGCGTAGCAAAAAGGCTTGGAGTGACCTCTGTTTTATCCCCAGCTGACTCTGGTTTATTAAGTGCCTATGGTTTATCGATGTCGAAAATTGAAAGAA
>ERZ807291.2845-NODE-2845-length-25405-cov-18.564379_pt1 | contig 25405 bp, 27 predicted proteins | sample MGYA00521257_ERZ807291 | MGnify/ENA primary metagenome ERZ807291 (study PRJEB31413, sample SAMN03169783) | marine metagenome | biome: Marine; feature: Water; material: Subsurface seawater | place: North Sea | collected 2011-04-28 | depth 1 m m ... | reverse complement strand
TTAACAGATTGTTGGAAACTTATGTAATAAATTAATTCACAATCTAATTTAAAAAATAAGTTAAAAAAAAATCAATAAAAAATATCTAATTAATTATATAATGAACGGATTAGATATTCATAAAGTACCATTTGTTTTTTTTCAAAATGAAGAAAAATCTAAAGAATATAGTGAAATGTTAAAAAAACATGTTTTAAATGAATCAGCTCCCCATACTCATTTACTTAGTACAACTTTTTATTCTAAAGAAAATATGGATTTAATTAATAAAGGAATTACATTAACTGTATTTAAAGTTACTAAAGGAGAATATTATATTGGAAAACAATCTAATAAACACTTGACTATAGCTATGAGAGCAATCTATCATGAACATGCTAGACATTTGCCTTATAATATTAAAGGTCAAATAAAAGAATTGAATCAAAGAGTTATAAAAAATGTTGTACCTGGAATTGTTACAAATTTACAACAATATATTGGGTATGTTAGGGATGCTAGTGCTATTCCCGATCCATTAGATAGACCTCTAAATGTTAATAATTTAGATAGAACATTACCAAGTATGAGTAATGTTTATCAAAAATAATTGAAAATTTAACTAATTAATATAATAATATTTATTAGATAAATTAATTAAAAAAATGGAAGCACAAGACATGTTTAAATATTCGATACTAAGAAACTTTCAAACGGATAATGTATTCCTCAATACAATTATAACTTGTGTTGTAGTATCTTTTTCCAGTATTTTGTTTTCTCATTTGAGAAATTTTAAAAATTACTTTGAAAAACTTCTTAAATTTTTAAAAATGAAAAGAGATAGATTTGCCGAATTAGAATTTTCATGTGATGAGATTCATAGTTATTATGGAACAACCATGAAAGGTTCTAAGACTTTCAAAGCTTTACTATGGACTATAAGGGAAAAAATTAAATCTGAACAAATATTTGGTTTGAAATATATTAAGGAATTTAGAGAAAATGAAGATAATTATAGAGATAACGAAGAAGATGAAGATGACGAAATTAAGGATGATATTCTATATATCATGAATCAAGATGATGAATTTTATATTGAAGATGATATTTTCGAAGATATTAATTTTCAATTTGAAACAATTGAAACAGATTCTAAGGAAGAAGGAAGAAATAGTAAATCAAAAATAAACCATTGTATTTCAGTTTTCTCAAGAACAAAATCAATTAAATATTTACAACATTATATTGAAACTGTTAAAAAGAATTATTTGCAATATTTAAATGATCTAGTAAATAAAAAACAACATGTTTTTGAATTAGAGGGTGAATCAGAAAGTTGTGATTTAGAATATTCTATTTATCCTTTTAATACAACATGTTCTATTGATAAAATTTATTTTGATCATAAAGAAGAAATTCTAAATCAAGTATATTTTTTTAGAGATAATAAAGATTGGTATCAAAAACATGGCAAACCATATACATTAGGTATTTGTTCATATGGGGAACCAGGTTGTGGTAAAACATCATTTGAAAAGTGTTTGACTAAAATGTTAAATAGACATATGATCAAAGTAGATTTATCAAAAATAAAAAATAAAAGAATGGCAAATAAATTATTTTTTTCAGAAAAATTAGGAGAATACAATATTCCATATGATAAAAGAGTTTATGTCTTCTATGAAGTTGATAGGATGTCTGATATTCTATTTAACGAAGAATATAAGAAAAAATCAAAAGAATCAAAAAAAAATTCAAATAATGCACATCCAGTAATTATTAATAATTCTAAGAATAATGATGATAAAGTTAAATTAGATGACAAAGATAGTTTTAATATTCATCATATACTAGATATTTTGGATGGTATTCCTGAAAGAACTGGTCAAATTATTATGATGAGTACAAATAATTTCCAAAAATTGGATAAAGCCTTATTGAGACCTGGTAGAATTGATTGTCCTATACATTTCGAAAAATGTAATAAAGAAAATACAATTAAATTGATTGAAGATTATTTTGAAAATAAAATTTCAAAAGATAAATCTAAAGAAATTAAAGATAGAGTTTTTACTCCTGCTGAAATCTTTCAATTATGTTCCAAATATAATGATATTGAAAAAGTTATTACTGACTTAATTTAAATAATTAATTTATCACAAAAATAATTATTTAATTAATAAAATTTATTTATTTAGTATTGAACAACACCTTGAGAAGCATCTTTTTTCAATTGGTAAACGAAAATAGTACCTCTGCATCTGGCCATGTCCATAAAGTTTTCGTCATCAGTTGAAGTAGATAAATCTCTGGCACCAGCAATTTGGGTGATAGGATCGTTTCTTTCTACTTGGTTATTAGCATTGACATAACTGTCTCTTACACCTAGAGGATCGTATTTTAAGTATTCGTCATCAAATACATTTTGTTCAGGATCTTGGTGTTTCATGATAAGAGTGGATGAACCAATGATTACTTGTTTGTTTTGATCAATTTTGTTGTTAGTTTCACAGATGACAACAGATCTTAATTGGTAGATATCTTCTCTGATGGCAAATTGAGTTTGGAAATTTACTTCTCTGTCATTTAATCTTTCGAAACCAGCAATTGCAGCAGGAAGTCTGTTGAAGTTGAATGGTTGGACATCAGCTACTCTTAATACGTGAGATCTTCTGTCAACGAAGAAAAGAAGAACACCTCTTGAATAGATTAAACTTTGGTTTTTAGGAACGATTTGTCCGTTTTCCATGAACCATTGAGATTGTTCTAAGGCATCTTGAAGATTGACAGGGGTTTGATCATGGATAGCAGAAGGAAGTCTTAAGTTAACCATAGGTAAGGAAGTTACAACAGGTACTACGTTGTTAACGTAAGGGTTGCTGGTAACTAAACTGTAGATAGGAGTAGTTGCTACAACAGTAGGTCTGAAGGAGAAAGCAGCTATTAATCTTTTGATTACGGTACCGTCGTATCTGCCGTAGACAAGATCAGGAGTATCGTATTTGTTTAATTTGCACATATCAACAGCCATTAAGAATTCAGAAGTGGAGCAATTGTAGTATTGACCGTTTCTTAAATGTAAGACAGAGTTCCATAAGTGTCTTTGTAAGTTAGCTCTGTTAAGTAAATCTTTGATAGGGCTAGATACATCACAGATTACGTCATTAGGATCAGTTACTAAACTGTAGAAAAGTTCGTAATCAGGTTTGGTTCTTAAAGCAGATTTATCAAATCTGGCTTTGACAATACCACCCATGTTGGCAAATAAGAAGTGATCTTCAAATACTTGGATTTTAGGTAAGAACATAGCAGCTATTACAGGGTGAATATGGCAACCAGGGTTGTGTCCTAAGTCTTGTCTGTATTTACCAGATAATGCCTCGTAAGCACAATCAGTGTAGGTTAAACTTTGTAAGATGATTTGGGCATGTAAAGGTCTGGTTTCTTCATATAATCTTAATAATTCTTGTAATACTCTGTAGTCATCATCACTTACTTTGAATCCAGTACCTACAGTATCAATGCTTACTTTACCTAAAACTTTGCTTAAGTTGGTGCTAGGTAATAATACTTGAGCACTGCTAGATCCACCTAAGTCTTGTTCGTATTGTCTTTTGAATTCAGCAAATTCATCATCAGATAAGTTGTATTTCTTTTTGTATTGTAAAGCTTTAGCTAAAAGTTTGTGGAAAGGATAATTAACATCAGAGTATTTTTCTCTGATAAGTTTAGCAAATTTAGTAGCTCTTTTTCTAATTTGAGTTTGTTTTTCGAAGAAAGCTTCTTGGATTTGGTCAACTAATTCTTCATCATCGTATTTATTTCTCAATCTTAATAAATCTTGTTGATTAACAGGTTCGCCCTTGGCTCTTTTAAAAAGTTTTTGAACTTCGTTTTCTACAACACCTTCTTTTCTTCCTCCTTGATTGGAGTTGAAAGATGAACCTTTGTTTCTGTTATAATGTTTAGTCTCATGGTTTTCAATAGAAGACATATTTTTATATATATTATATATAAATATATTTTTTTTTTGAAAAATTTAAATTTAATTTTATAATAATTATTTTGGTTGATTAAAATAAATCACTTGCGTTTTCTATTTAACAAATAAAAATAAAAATTCTATAATATTTTTTATTATGATAAAATAGGATTTTTTAATTTTTGAATCAGTTTACCATAGAAACATCTTCAATGGAACTAATTTCAGATTCACTAGAATCTGATATATCTGAGTTTATTACCGTTCTTAAATTTATTGTGTGTTTATTATCTAATAATGAAATAAAACAAGTATTATTATTATTATTTTCTTCTAATTTATTTAATAATTGTTTTAATTTAATATTTAATTTATTTTTTTCTTCAGAATTAATTGATTCATCTGAATCAGTTGTATTATTATCACTTAAAGTAGTTGTACTACTATCTGATAATATTTTTTTAATTGTACTCATTTTTAATAATATTAAACAATTATTTTTACCTAAAAATAACGAAAAATTGATAAATAAATTTATACTATATAAAAGAAAATCTATTAGTTATATTTATAATGGAAATCCATAATAACTCATGTAATGATCAAAATTATAACTTATGGACTGATAAATATAAGCCACATAGTACTAGTGAAATAATTGGAAATTCTATTTCAATTAAAAAATTAAAAGATTGGTCAAATTCTTTTAAGAATAAGAAAACACCAAGTAGTGTTATAGTAACTGGTAATCATGGTGTTGGGAAATCTATCAGTGTAGAACTTGTTTTAAAAGAAGCAGGTTATGATCCACAAATTTTATATCCTAATGATATTAAAAATCATAAATTAATGGAAGAGCTAATTCAATTTACCAACTACAATAATAGTATTTATAATAATATGTGTAAAAAAATTAATAAGCAGTATGTATTAATAATTGATGAAGCAGAATCTATTACTTTAACTAGTGAAAAAAATTATATAATGACTTTAAACAAAATTAATAATAAAAATAAGTTTTTTCCAATTGTATTTATTTGTAATACTCAGCACAGTAAAATGATTACTGAAATAAAAAAAACTTCTTTAGAAGTTAAATTTTATCAACCCAATGATTATGAAATTAAAAACTTTGTTAAATCTATTTTTAAGAAAGAAGATATTACTGTAAAAAAAGATAGAGTTTATGATAAAATTATAGACTTTAGTCAATCTGATATTAGGAGATTATTAACCGTTTTACAAGAATTACATTATGTTTATAAGGGTAAGGTTATATCATCTACTGATATTAGAAGTTTTATTGAAACCTCTAAAAAGAAAAATACTGACATTGGACTATTCGATGGAACCAGTTTAATTTTAGATGATTTTACTAATATAGATGACATTCTAATATTATATGAAACTGAAAAAGTATTGTTACCATTAATGATACATGAAAATTATTATAAGAAGATTTTTAATAATTTTGATTCAGTAGAAGATATTATATGTAAGAATAAAGAAATTAGTGATTCTATTTCATTTGGAGATAATATTGAAACTAGCATTTATACAGATCAAAATTGGTATCTACAAAATATTCATGGATTTTATACTTGTGTTAATACTTCGTATAACATTAATACTGGTAAATCTTCCGGATCTAATAAAGCAGTTCCTATTAACTTTAGTAGTGATTTAAATAAAACGTCTCTTAAAAATATTAATAGAAAGAATATTCATAATTTACTCAAAATAATACCAGATAAAACAATAGATGAAATTCTTGTTGTTAATATTATTATTAATAATTTATTGGAAAAAGAAAAATATGAAGAAGTCATTAAGATTATTAAGGAATATAAACCTGATGTTACAATTAAAGATATTGAATTGTTTTCTAAGATTGACAAGACAAGTGGTATGAAAGCTGATTTTAAAGCCAAGCAAAAGAAGCAAGTACAAAAACTTATAAAATCTATTTGTACAAAATAAATTATATTCTTTTATAAAAAAATTGAAAAAGTTTTTTATTAAAGGTCCCATTATTTTTTAACGCATTTTACCTTCTAATGTCGAGTTATAAAGGTAAAACTAACACTAACGGAGCGGCTAGGCCGTTTCTGGGTTCCGATAAAAAGGGATCCAACTCTCAGGTGTCTGTGACATCTTCTGTGGTCTGCTATAGATGCAATCAAACAGGTCACAAAGTCCAAGATTGTCCTAACAAGGGCAACAATGGCAACAAGGGCAGAACCGGTAAGGTAAGAGGCTGTTTTCACTGTGGTCTTGATGATCACATTGCGAAAATGTGCCCTACCTCCGCAACCGCTTTTCCTTCACTGGCTTCAGTGAAGGAAGAAGACACGCAGATGAAGAAGGAAGACACGCAGATGAAGAAGGAGGAAGACACGCAGATTAAGAAGGCGGAAGAGGAAGAGAATGGAGGATGGACGACTGTGACCAATCCAAATCAAAGGCAAAGGCCAAGGAAAGTCAAGCCGACTGCTACTGCTACTGCTGCTACTTCTGCTACTGCTGCTACTTCTGCTACTGCTACTGCTACTGCTGCTGCTGGTTCGTGGGCATCGAAAGCTTCTAAGGCTGCTTCTAAGCCTCAGCCTCAGCAACAGGTAAAGGCCAAGCATCAGAAGGGGAGCTCAGACGTTGATGTCTGCCAACCTTGTTCTTTCTGGGACAAATTGCATGCTCCTAAGGATGGCAAGACTCAACTGTGTCTTAAGGATACTCTCAAGAATTTCCTGGCTGGTAATGGATGTCCCTATGGCAAAAGATGCAGGTTTGCACACTTCAGGAAATCCCAGGATCCTACCAAGGACTCTGCTTGGTTCAACGGGGTTCTCTGCGATGAGACTGAACTTGCAAATATTTCATTGCTCCAGACATCCAAGTGGGGGAAGATCAACTGGGAATGGTTCAAGAGGAGAATGAGATTCTGTCCCAAATTCATTGAATGTTGCAATAAGTTTGATGAGAAAGAGCCGATTACGGAAGATGACATCTGCACGGGTGGAATCAACTGTAAGAACGGTATCTGCGGAAACACTCCTGATATGGACCCTAGGGATGGTTGGCTACTTGATGAACAGTTCGTGATGACGGGTGTCCCTTCAGGTAAAGGTATATGTACTCCTGGGATTGTTCCTTTCGATGTGCAGAATGCACCCAAGGTTCCTAAGCCTAAGGCTAAGGAACAGGAACCGGTTCATACTTACCAAGGAGATGCCTATCATCCTCCAGTGGATTGGTCCACGATGGAAGACAACTCTGCATGGGATGATCCTGTTCCCAAAGTACCAGATATCAGGCAGAAAGCGAAAGTTGCTCTGCTTGATAGTTGGGATGATGAGAATGAGGAAGACAACTCTGCATGGGATGATTCTGATCCTGTTCCTTTTCATAAAGTACCAGTTGTCATGTCTGACAAGAAGACAGCGACCAAGTCATCAGTTCAGTTCGTATTGAATGATGAGGATCTCGATTGGTTGGAGGAGGACTAGTTTGCATGCTGGTCTAAATGACACATAGGAAAGACTATGAATATTTTTACCAATCCGTTAGTAGGGATTTGTCCTTACTAATTAATAGCTGAGAGCCACGGAGCCTCAGTCACAAGTAGAATCACGTTGCTATTTGTGGGGTAAATTATAAAAAAATAATTTTATTTCTTTATAACTTCTAAAAAATATTAGTATATGATTATAATCACGATATTAGTATATGATTATAATCACGATATTTGTATATGATTATAATCTAGATAATTGTATAAAATATTGAAAAAGTTGAAATTTTTTTTTGTTGTAGACCCCCTTTATTTTTAAATTTTTATTATAACTAAGATGAAGTCAATTACGAATAAATCTAATAACGGAGAAGAGAAGATCTCTACTCCTAGGAGGAATTCCTCCTACTCAAGTAGCTTTAGAGCTGCTTCTAATGGTGGTGCTGGCAGAGGTGGTGCTCCAGCTCATGCCACTCACGCTGCCAGAGGTGGTGTTGGTAGAGGTGCTGCTTCTAATGGTGGTAGACCTAGAGCTCCAGCTCCCAAGAGAACGCTGCTTTGCTCAGATAACACAGCAGATCTGTTTGGTCAGGAATGTTCCTGTTCTAGGGGCAATAATTGTGGTTATGCACATGGCATTTCCAACCAAAATCCTACCCAAGAGCACAAGTATCTTCTTGACTTGATCAAGAAGGGACAGGCTGGTGACGACAAGTCCTTCCAAGGATTCATGTTGTCTGGAGGAGATCAGTGGGTTTCCAAGAATGTGGAATCTGTGGAAAGGCTTTCTAAAGTCTGTCCAAGGTTCCTGAAGACGTTGAGAAAGCATAAGTCTGGAGATCTCATAAAGTCTGATCTTTGTCCGGGTGGACTCAACTGCATGGCAGGAGTCTGTGGAGATAGGCCTGACTTTGACATTTCCAAGTCTTTTCTCCTGGACAAGGGAGACTGGTACTCTGGTGTTCCAGATGGAACTGGCATCAGGTTGACTCAGTTCGGCTTGATCCCATTGGAGGAACAGCAAAGAATCGCAGCCAAAAAGAAAAAGGAGGAAGAGATAAAAGCAATTTTTTCTGATCCTGATGCATTCCCTTCTTTAGGTGGAGGATATTCAGCTCCTATGGCTAAGCCTATGGCTAAGCCTATGGCTAAGCCTATAGCTAATCCTAAGAATGTCTTTTCTTCCTTTGCTACTTTGTCTGATTCAGAAGATGAAGCTGCTGATTCAGAAGATGAAGCTGCTAAGCCTAAGTCTGAACACAAATGGGAAGAAACCGATTGGCAGACCAAGGCCAATGAAGCTGACGAGCTGGAACTGGATTATGGAGAGAAAGTACTACATCACAATGGTGATGTCTATAAGTATACTCTGCATAAAGGGGAAAATCTGTCCTACCTACATGGGAAACCCATTGTTGCAACCAAGTTAGATTACTCGACTAGGATTACAACATTCAGATCCTTGGAATCAGAAAGAGAGAAGGCTGCTATAGAAAAACAAGCCGCTGTCTTCAGAAAGCTGGGTATGCCATCAGTTATTCATCCTTATGAGGATGAGGATGAGGATGAGGATGAGGATGAGGATGATGATTATTATGTAGAAGAGGATGATGATCAATGGTTAGAAGAGGATGATGATCAATGGGATGATGAAGATGAATGGAATGAAGATTAGAATTCTAGTCGCCAAAGACCTAGAAAAAATATATTAGCTTATCCGTTTAACTTTCGAGTTAATAAATAGTCTAGAGCCACGGAGCCTAGATCTTTATTAGAATCACGTTGCTAATAAAGGAGTAAATATAAAACAAAAAAAATTTTTTTATTGTTTTAATATTTATTAAAAAAAATTGAAATATTTATTTCCAGTTGTGTACTTAGAAAAAAAATCATATTAATTCACAACATGTCATCATTTAACAAAACTATGTTTTATACTCCGGCTACTACGGTATCTGGAAATGAGTTCAAAAGTAAAACTTCTGGATTCAAATCAACTCAGATCTCTTCAGGAGATGATGGGTCTCAGTGGGTAACTGTATCCACTATTACTAGAGGTTCTAGACACAGAGGTCCTAGATCTCATGATTCTAGACCAAGAAAACAAAAAAGGCAAAGAAATTCTAGATCCAATGGTCAAAGAAAGAAAATGCTTTGCACAGACCACGCTGCCTCTCAATGGGGACTATATGGATGCTCTTGTTCCAAAGGAGCTAGTAGATGTGGTTTTGCCCATCAACTATCGCATCAAATTATAGATCCAGAGAATCATAGAATTAATACTCTGATTAAGAAAGCCACAAGTTCTAAAGATAAGACTTTGCTTGAATCCTTAGAACTTACTGCTGACATGATAGAACATTTCAGTAGAAGGTCACATATCTGTAGAAGATTTCTTTCTTGCTTGAAAAAATTGGAAAATAAAACTTTGCAGAAATCAGACTTGTGTCCAGGAGGTGCCAACTGTAAAGGTGGTATCTGTGGTGATACATACAAGTTCGATTGGTCCAAATCCCTTCTCCTAGATAAAAGGGATTGGATGTATGGTGAGTCATCAGGCTATGGAATTCAGTTGACCAAGTATGGATTGGTTCCACTTAATGTCCAAAGACAGAGAGCTGCAAAAGCTGCTGCTATCGAAGAATCATTAAGAGAGCAAGAAAGAGTAAAGAAAATGATTTCTAGTTCAGAATCTTTTCCATCTTTAGGATCTTCTATTTGTATTAAACCGAGTCTTTGGGGTAAATCTAAGGATTGGTTATCTATCACTGCTAATGCAAATGAGATAGAAGCAACTAATAAAGCGACAAAGAAGAAGGAACTAGCAAAGGAGAGAGAGTATGCTGCTACTGTAAAAAGAACCAAATCATACGATTCTGATTATGATTCTGATTTTTATTCTGATTCTTATTCTTATAATTACGATGGAGAGTATGTATCAAATCAGGACAACAGTGATGAAGAAGCCTACTACAGATTTGATGAAGATGTATACGACGATGAGTGGTAAATTGTAGTTTATATTTGAAAAAAAAGTTGAGGACTTTTATGCCATTTTGATGGTTTTAAAAAAAAAATAATTTTATTTATTTTTTTAAAATCATTTGTGGGTTAATATTATTTGTTTATTAATAAAAATATAATTAATTTAAATTTTTTTATATTGATATAATATAACTATGAATAAAAGGTATAGATTAACTAAAGATTTACCCTTTGTATTAAAAGGTGGTTCGGATGATCTTGATGTTGACAATGATGAATTTACTTATCATAATAATATGAGTTTATACAATTCAAGTAAATTAGATTATATGGAACCATCTAAAACAAGATTATATACTATTCCAGAAGGGACAATTTTATATCATGGATCAATGAATAAAGAATCATTCAATCCTTATGATATCAGATTAGGAGATGATAAATTGGTAGCATATTTTTCACCTAATAAAAGACTTACTTCTGATTATATTGTAGGATGTGCTGTCTACCCAAACAAAAATGGTTTCATCCATAAATTCAGAGTAAAAAAACCAATTGAAAGACTTCTTATTTTATCAACTTATGAAAAGAAAAAACAATGGAATCTTAAATTCTTAGAAGATTCATTTTGTAGTAGAAAATATAGAATTCAACTAGATGGTGTAGGATTTTTTTACCCTAAAAAGGATGAAAATGATTTCTTAGGAACTGTCGCCGAAGCTGAAACTAAAGATACTCCTAATGTAGATTTTGATTCAGAATTCGCAATATGTGATGCTAATGAACATTTAGAATATGTGTCAACCCAAAGATGTGTCAGTTTAAGAAAATTATCAGATGATTATAGATTTAACCAGTAAATACTTTAAATTAAAGTTTAAAGTTTTATAAATTAATCTTCAAATGAAATATCGGATTTAATCAGTAAATAAAATAACAATAAAAAATAATTTATTAATAAATACTTATTTTTTATTATACGGATTCGGGCTTATAATTTTATATGAATCATTATAGGTTAACCCTTGTAGTAGTAGACCTAGAGAGAAACCATATATATATTGATTTTTATTATAAAAATAAAGACAAAAGAAAAATGCAATTATCCAATGATGTATATGAAAAGACTTTTTACCATAAGGTAAAAAAATCATTCCTTTATACAAAATAGGATAAATAGTTGGACTAATCTTAGGACATTCTCCTACATTTTTTGGAAAAACTAAAATAGAATAAATTAAAGCTAAAATTAATCCTACAGTAAAATTAATCATATATATTATTTAAAAAGAATATTTATTGTAAATTAATTGATATTTATTTATTCTAGTGTCATTGTCAATAGGTAATAAACTGTTTAATTCCCAGTAAACAACTGTACCATAATATGAATTAGAATTTGATAATTTCATTGTGGAAACAGGTATTAGTTGATCTTCAATTTGTTTAGAAAAATAGAATTTTTTTTTTATTTTATTATAATTTCCTAAGTAAACGTTCCCTTTAATTTCTAAATCCGTATAAATACCTACCTTAATACTAGGTCTACCTATAGTATTGTTAAAAAATTTACTTTTCAATTCAACTAATTGATAATTAAGTTTTAATGGTTCTTTTTGGAATTCATTTTTAAGACACTTCAAATATTTATTGAAATCTTTACTTAAATAAATTGTTTTTGGTCCAACAAAAGAATATATATTTAATAAAATGTCATTATTTAATTTAACCATTATAAATATTAAGTATATTTTTTTTTAAATAAATATATTTCTATAAAGTAATAATGAGTGAATTAAGTAAAAAAATAGATAAAAATTATGATAAATTAAGTCAAAATATGTTAAAATTATTAGATCCTCAAGTTAGTTATAAAATAAGAAAGGATCCTGAAAATAAAGATATAATTATTTTAGAAAATGATAATAATGAAATGTTATTATCTGCTAAGTTTAATTATATTGGTATTTATAATAGAAAAAATAATATATGGTATTGGGGTTGGTCTTTGGTAAAAGATAAAAGTTTAACCAAAAAATCATTATTAGTTAAAGAAAATCTAAAAGATCCTGAATTTAAAATATTAGTTGAATCTAATAACTTCACTGTTAAAGAAGAGGATCTTGATAATATTATAAAAATTTCTTTATATTATATGAAAGATATTTGGTATTTTGTGATTAAAATAGATGATGATATAATTCAATTTATATCAATTGAAGAAATATTAGAAAATTATATATAATTAATATAATATAAATGACAATTTATCATATTAATTATACTAAAAAAAAACCTAGCAAATTAGAATTAAAACTTGAAATAAATAATAAGACAATCAAATTATGGTTTATTCCAATAATTAAAGATAGTGAAAAATACACTTGGGATTTTTTAAATGAAAAACAAATTGAACAGTTAGATAATTTAATGTATAAGAAACCAGATTCCTGTTTTTATGATGAAATTAAATCTTATGATTCAATTATAATAAACGAGTTTACACTTTCTTCTAATTATCCAATAAAAACAACTGGTAATTTATTTATTTTAGACAGAAATAATATTATTGGATATTTAAGTTATCGATACATAGATAATCATGTTTTTATAGAAAATGTTTGCATTAATAAAGAATATAGAGGAATTGGAATTTTTAAAGTTATGTTTAATTGGTTTTTGGAAAAAACAAAAGATTTGTATCAAGGTTTAAATTTTCGAGGTTTTAAATTAACAGTTTGGAAGGAAAGTCCATTTAATAAAAATAATGAGATAGTTGAAATCTATAAAAAATTTGGATTTAAAGTTGATGATGAAGAAAATTATTCCTCAAAAAGAACTTATATTCATATGAATAAAAATTCAAATTAATTAATTGATTTATATCAAAATAAATTATCTTATTTTAATATAAATGCAAAAAAATTTGGATCAAATTGAAGTTTTAGAAAGGTTAATAACTGATAATAAAGATATTATTAATAGAAATCTTCAAACTTATAATCAAGATCAAGCTGTTAAATTAATTGATTTTGAAAATGATGATATTCAATTTTATAAAGAAAACTTAGAAAAAGTAATAAGTTTAATTCCAAATGATATACCAATATCTATTATTTCAATAATAGGAGCATTCAGAACGGGTAAATCTTTTATTCTAAATATTATTCTTAAATTTTTACTAGACAATGCCAATACTGAATTAAATTTAATAAATATTGATGAATGGATAAATCAATTACAAATAATACCTGGAAATAATGAGAAAGGTTTTAAATGGTGTAATGGTTCTGATAGTCAAACAATGGGTATATGGATTTGGAATAATCCTATTATTTTTAAACATCCTACCAAAGGTGAAATTGCCTTTTTATTATTAGATACTCAAGGTTTATTCGATTTAAATACTAATCAACAAAAAACAATTATGCTTTTCGGGATAAGTTCTTTAATTAGTTCTCATATTATTTATAATATTGATAAAAGAATTCAAGAAGATAATTTACAACATTTAGCTTTATTTTCAGCGTATGGACAATTAGCTAATGAAAAAGCTCCTGATTCAAATGGTTTACAAACACTTTATTTTTTAATAAGAGATTGGCAAAATTTTGATGAAAGTAATGATGATATAGATAATTATTCCAAAGTTTATCTTAATAAAGTATTTAATACCACAAATTATTCAGATATGAATAATACCAGAAATCAAATTAAAAATTGTTTTGAAAAAATAGATTGTTCCTTTTTACCTCATCCAGGATTACAAGCAATATCTTCCAAATATTTGGGTTTTGTATCAGATTTAAATCCTAAATTTACTAAAAATGTATGTAATTTTTTAAGAAAGGTATTTATTGATACTCCAATTGAAATAAAAAAAATAGCAGAAGCAGATGTATCAGCCAGGGAACTACCTTCTATATTAGAATTATATATTGAAATATTTAAGAATCAAGATGGATTTCCTGAAGCTCAAACAATTTTAGATTCAACCATAAAAATTCAACATAATTTAGCAATTGATAAATCATTAAGTTTATTTATTAAGAATGCTGATAAGATTTGTCATATCAGTTCTGAATTCATTGAAGTTGAAAAATTTGAGAGTTTAATTAATAAAAATAAATTAATATCATTAAATTATTTTGAAAAAATGGCAACCTTAGGAGATATTATATCTAGAGATAATAGTAAATTAATTTTAATAGAAAAATTAGAAAATTCAATAAAAAGATATACAGATTTAAATGAAAGTCATAAACCATTAAGATTTTTAGGTCCATATATGTTTCCAATCTTATCTATTATAATCTCATTAATATCCGAAAAAATGTTTTATATGTGTAGTGGATCTTTATCATTATGTCATGAAATGTATTTATTATCTAATTTCAGCTATTATTTAACTATAACATGTATGATTATATTTACTTTAGCAAAATATTTAATGCCATTAATTCAAAATAATTGATGTAAAAAAAAATATATATATAATTATTATATATAAAATGCAATATAGATTAGCCAATTCTGAAGAATCACAATCTTTAATATGTATTGTAATTGTGGTAGCTGTTTTCTTTTTAGTAATTTTACCACAATTAGAAAAAATGAGAAATTCCGAAGATGATGAAATCAGAGAAAATTTCAATAATAAATTAAATGATTTCCATAAAATAGATACTAACATCTGTTCAGCTAATTGCTGTGGAAACCAATACCCAGTTAGTTTTGACGTCAAAGAAGACGAAAGATTAATTGAAGGTAAATATATCCCTACAAATTATACTTGCACCGGACATCATGGTACTGGTTGTGTATGTATTACTAAAGAACAAAGAGATTATTTATCCGAAAGAGGTGATAATGCCTAGATTAATCGATTAATATTTTAATTATTTTTTTTAAAAGATAATTAATTAATTAAGTTTTATTCAAAAAAATATTTTAATTTGTTAATTTATAATGAACTATTTAGTGGAAATAAAAAATGAATACACTATTACATTAGTTAATATATTAACTCCTTTAATTTTTCAAGGTCTTAATTCTCTCTATGTAGAAGCAAAAAAAATATCAGATTCAGACAATACTCTTAAAAACTTTCAAACCTTTTTAAGAGGTGTTCCCAGATGGAATAATGAATTAATATCAGTTGAATCCGATAGAATTTTAAATAATTGTAAATGTGCTGATTGGTTAAATGATCTTATTAAAGCTGTTATAAAAAGTAATATTATGATTTTAACTAATAATAAAAATATCAACAATATTGATTCAAAGTACTATGATGAAGTTGATATTAATAATTTCATTCATAAGATATATATAGAATGTGCTAGAGAAGTATGGAATAATCCTTATCTATTCTTTGATGAATATTCTCCTATTGAATTAAAAAGAAATCAAAGAGATGCAATAAGTTTAATTAAAGATGCAATAAAAGAAGCAATTAGAAAGATGCTACCTGTAAAACACATCTTAAAAGAATATTTAGGAAATACATTTATTAAAGAAACTTATGATGATTTTGAAAGATCTATTTCAGAAGCAAATGGAGCTAATATTAAAAATATGTTACAACATGATTTTGTTAATAAAGCCACCTTTGATCTTGAACCTAGAAATAGTTTTCAAAATCTTGAACCTACAAATTATGAATTTAAACAAGAAAAACCAATAAGTCCTATAAATTTAGAAGTTAATAATAACATTAATATTCCTGATTTTAGTTTAACTAGTGATGATGAACCTATGTTTGAACAAGAAGGTGGTAATAAAATTTTAAGTTTAGATCATATATTAGAAAATCATAAACCGGTTAATACAGGTAGAAGTATGGAAGAAATGAAAAATATGAATAAAGAAGATATTATTAATCAATTAAAAGAGGAAGAAATTGTTAATAATAGAGAATCTAATAAATCTGTAAAATCTAAAAAAAGTAGCTATGAACCCAGTAGTGCTGAAGAAACTACATTAATTAAAGAAGAATTAGAAAAAAGTTTAAAACAATCAGGAGGTAAACCAAATGAAGAAAATATAAAATCTATTTTAGAAAATGAATTGTATAATAATGTATCTGATGATAGTGATACCAGTATTTCATATACTCATGGAAATTTCAATGATGAAAGTTTTGAAGATGTTTTTTCAAATGTAAATGGTGAAAAAACTACCAAAGAAATAGCTAGTATAGCTAGTGAAATATTTTTAAATAACTTACTACAAGATGACGATACTTCAAAAAGAAAAAGTAAAAAAGATTTTTTCCAAAATTATATGAAAGTTTAAAACATTTTTTTATTTTGTTATAAATATAATAAAATGTCTGAAAATTTTAATTTTAAAAATCCTATTGTTTTAAGTTTAATAACTTTTATAATAATAACAGGTTTTCAAATTTATCAAAATTATTATAAAAATAAAAAAGATGATGACGATTATATTAAGCCTTGTATCTTTCATATGATGAAAGCTCCTATGATAGCATCAATTATTACTTGGTTAATTGCTAACTTTTTAATTGGATCTATTGAAGAAAAACCAGTAAATAAAACAGTTATTATTAATGATTTAGTTGTAAATCAAAATTTAGAAACCATGAATAATTATTCACCTGAAAATACTTTAAAAAATATTTTCACAGATCAACCCGATTTTTAAGTATTAATATTAAATTTATTTTCTTGAATTTAATATTATGACATCTAATAGCACTAAAAATATTGAATTTGGAGCATCAAAACTTCAATTAAAGAAATTTGATATGGCTAATATGGTCGATCATGCAACTATTGCTATGATTGCTAAAAGAGGTTCTGGTAAGAGTTGGGTATGTAGAGATATTATGCATGCAAAAAAAGATATACCTGCTTCTTTAGTTGTTTCACCAACAGAAAAACTTAATTCATTTTATGGAAATTTTATACCACCATTATATATTTACAATAAATATGAAAGTAATATTTTATCACGATTATATAGTAGACAATCAATTATGGTTGAAGATAATAAAAAAAGATTGGCAGCAGGAAAGAGAATGAAAGATGATAGAGTCTTATTATTAATGGATGATTGTATGAGTTCTAAAGGAAAATGGTTAAAAGATGATCAAATTTTAGAATTATTCTTCAATGGTAGACATCATCATATTTCATTTATTCTTACTATGCAATTCTCCCTTGGTATTCCTCCTGAATTAAGATCTAACTTTGACTATATTTTCTTATTAGGTGAAGATTTTATAAGTAATAGAAAAAGATTATATGAACATTATGCAGGTATGTTTCCTACATTTGATATTTTTCAACAAGTATTTAATGAAGTTACATCAGATTATGGATGTATGGTAATTAATAATAAAATACATAGCAAAAAATTAGAAGATAAAGTATTCTGGTATAAAGCTTCTTCAGTTCCAGATTTTGAAATTGGGAATAAATTGTATAAAAAATATAGTAAAAAAAATTATGATGCTAAACACAATAAGAGAGTACCCTTATTTGATCCTGAAACTGCATTAGCTAAGAAAAGAAATGCAATCAATTTAATTGTAGAAAAAATATAAATAAAATAATTTTCTATTTTATATATTAATAATAATGAGTAATTTATATATAAAATGTAGTTTTTGCCATAGAGACAAAATTAATTATAAAGATGGTAATTTCTTTCTATTAAATTTTAAAAAAATAGAAACAAGAGAAAATGTAAAAATTATTAAAGATAATCAAAAATGGTTTTGTGATTTACATTATCCAGTATTTTATAATTATAAAGATTTAACTTGGGATCAAGCTAAACAAAAGGTTAAATCAGATACATAATTATTGATTTAGTAATTGCATTAATTTTTCAATATTATCTTTATTTAAACAAGAATCACCAATACAAATTTTACCATCGGCACCAATTAAAATGTTACCATAAGAACTAGCATTTATTTGTCCAGTCATAGTTAAATTTCCATCAATCTGTAAGGTTTTTAAATCTGTTGAATAAGGCTGTACATCTGTTGTTGTAGCATCAGTTGTAGCATCAGTTGTAGCATCAGTTGTAGCATCAGTTGTAGCATCAGTTGTTGTAGTATCAGTTGTTGTAGCATCAGTTGTAGCATCAGTATCAGTTGTTGTAGCATCAGTTGTTGTAGTATCAGTTGTTGCAGCATCAGTTGTTGTAGTATCATCCATTCCTTCTATAATTCTTTTTTTAGAATTAGTTATATTTTTTCTAGAAATATTTTTTTTATTAATTATTTTTACATCACCGAAAGCAGTGTAGTGTAACATATAATTAATAAAAAGATATTTTTATTAAAATAAAATAATTTTTATATATTAAATGTTAAATTTAAAAGTTAATAATTTTATTATTAAAGAATTTTCTAAATTTATTAACCATTACTTTTCGTCTAAAAAGAATAAAAAAATTTATAAATAGTGACCATAATTAATATTTTTAATATTAGTACTGAAATTGATACATTTAAAAAAGCAAGAGAATTATTTCAATAGCATTAATGAAAATAATAACTTGAAATAATTTATGTTGATTTTGAAGATTAACAATATATTACAACTAAATACTTTATTTTTTGTAACTTTTATTTGGATATACAATTAATTACATTCCTTATCCAATTAATCAAAAATTAAATTATTAAGGATAACATTTAATAATTATTAATAAATAATTATTAAAAGTTTATTGAGAGATATTATAATCATTAATACTTGCTTCGGTTAAATCCCTATCCGTATACCCTACCCATGGAGAAGGTTGATCAAACATTGTTCCAAAAATTTTTTTAATTGCAACAGGATCATCTTGTTCTTTATTAAAAGTTCTTCTAATATATTTATATTCTATTTTTGGTTCAGGACATTGATTGTAAGCTTTAGTTAAAGAATAAACTATAGATATCACAGCTGTAAAAAATAGAATGAAAGAAATTGTTCTAGCAACTGACATTTATATATTAACTATATATATTTTTTTAAGCTAAAGCATTCAATTGTTGTTTAACTTTTTCGATTTCATCTTCAGTTTTCTTAATTTCATCTTCTGAAACTTGAACGCTTTCAAGTTTTTTTTCAGTATCTTTTTTATCAATAGACATATTCTTATTCATTTTTTCAAGTTTATTAATTTCTTCATCGATAGTTTTTAGAGTTTTTTCAAGATTTTCTTGAATGATTAGTTTTTCTTTATCATTAGTATCATCATTTGCATCTATAAATTTATCAAGTTCAGTTTGAACTTCTTTTTTAGTTTTCTTTCTGATTTCAAGATTTTCTTGAAGAGATTTTTCCAATAATTCAGATTTTCTGGTTTCTTCATATTTTTCTGCAGCTTTTTGATTCTTTTTATAAGCTTTCATCAAATTGTTCAATTCATTTTCAGCATATTCAGCATCTTTGACTTGTTTGGAATCTGGTTCAGGATCCCATGGCAACCATTTACCAACTTCACCTACAAAAACATGAAAATGTTTATCAGTATCTCTTAAAAGTTTAGCTCTTTCAGTAGCTTCTTCATATGTTTCATATACTCCTCTTACTTTCAAACCTCTAATTTTACAATTAGAAACTCCTTCAGGTGACAAGAAGGATAAGCATACAAATTTTTGGTTAGTTAGAGGTTTATCTTCAGTTAGATAATCTATTTTATCACTCATCTTTATTATGTTATAACATAATTAGGTAATTCTTTATATATTATTATTTAAATATCAAAATTGTAAAAAATAATTTGACCGTTTGAATTTGTAGATAATAATTTATTGTTTGTAGCAGAAATTGAAGTAATTTTTGTTCCTTGAATTATATTTTTTAATCTAAGATTTACTTTAGGATAATAAAGTATTTTATAAATTTTAATATTATCCTCATATCCAGAAATAATTAATTTATCATTTATAATTTTTAAGCTACTAATAAAAGTATTATTTACACTTAAACTGTAAATTTTTTTAAAATCCTTCCAAATTTCAATAGTTCCATTCCATGATCCAATAAATAAATATCCATTATGATATAATAATTTTAAAACACAAAATCTATTAACTAATTCAGTTCTGTTGCATTCTAAAGATTTATTGTCCCAAAATTTAAATGTCCCATCTAAAGAGCCTGTATAAATATTATCTTCTTCATCAAAATCAATAGTCCATACCGAATTTCTATGACCTAATAATATTTTTATTTCTCCTGTTTCTAAATCATAAATTTTTACAGTTTTATCTCTAGATCCTGAATAAATTTTATTTTTATAAATTTTAACAAAACATATTTCATCTGTATGATGAGTCAACATAGTTTTATAATTATGATCATCATATTCCCAAATTCTAATAGTTCCATCTTGTGATCCAGAAACTATTATTTTTTCATTAAAATCTAAGGAATTAATTGGCCCTAAATGTCCTGAATAAACCAAAGGTTTAACAAATGAATTTAATAAATCATTTATTTTCCATATTTTAATTATACCCCATTTAGATGCTGTAATTATTTTATCATTATCCATTTTTGAATCAAGAATCCATGAATTTTCATAAAAAATAATTTTTTTGTATAAATCATTAAACCATTTATAATCTAAATTAGACATTTTATAATAATTTTGTAAATATGTTTTATCTTGAATTATGTTATCCCATTTATGACGATACCACGTCCCCCATAAATAATTATTTTTTAAAATTATACTATTCCATAATTTACATACATTTCTAAGGGTTGGGTCACAATATGAAAAAATTCTTATAAAAATATCAGTATTAAATTTTTTATTGAAACATGGTTCCCATAATCTAATTTCATGCATTTAAAAATTATAAATATTTATTGATCATTATGGGTTGATATCTACACGGCAGTTTTAAATATATGAAATTATTTTCTATTTTAAAAGTATTATATAAATGAATAAAAATAATATAGAATCATTTAAATCCAATTTTAATTTAGATTTCGGAGAAGTTCTTAAAAGAGCTGCTAAATATACTTTAGAAGGGCTTGCTGTTGCTGTAGCTGCCAGATATATTCCAAAAGAAACTATAGAAGTTAGAGAAATCATTATGATTGCTATAACTGCTGCATGTGTATTTGCTATTTTAGATATGTATGCTCCTAGTGTATCAGAAGCAGCTAGACAAGGTGCTGGTTTTGCTATAGGTACATCATCTTTAGGCTTATCAATTCCAACAAGAAGCCTATAAATTAATTTACTTAAACATTAAAATATATTAATAATATAAAATGAATAATATTAATATATCTAAACCACTTTCAATTGAAGATTTTTTGGAACCGAATACAAAAAAAAATACAAAAAATAATTCTTCACATCAAAATAATTATATTGAAAAAAATCAAAAAAATTATGGTCATCGTAAAAGAATAAAACCATGACGTACAGGAACTAAAAGTCAACAACAAATTGTACCAAAAGGATTTAATAAGGGTTTTAGAAAATAAAATAATAATAAGAAATATAGGAATGACCCGATTAAAATTGGCGATATTATATTTTTTCTTTTTCTTTTTCTATATCTTTCCTTTTTCTTTTTCTATATCTTTCCTTGATTTTTTAATAAGCTTATTTATTTGTTCTCTTCTTATAATTAAATTATTTAATTCTTTTTCTAAATAATCTAATTTCTTTTTTTTAATAACTTCAATACTTTCATCATCTGATAAATCATCAAATTTATCAACTATTTTTTCTATATTTTTAGCACATTCTGTGCATGCTATATATGATTTTTTTATTTTAGGATCATCATCATAATCATTTCCCAAATCATATACTTCAATCCCTTCAATATATACATAACCATATCCACTGTATTCTGCTAATATTTTTTTAGTTAAATTTTTATTAACTAAATATACAGATCCAAAAGTACAATCCTGTCCTTTGCTATCTCTTAAGCAACACGATTCACCTTCTATTATGCAACAATAATCAAAAATTCCCATTTTTTATTAAATATGGTAATAATTTTCATAATAACAATAATAATAATAATTCAATTTTTTAACAACTAGGATAAAATTCCCAATTTAAATGATTGCATATTTTTTTCCATACTCTATCTTGCTGTGATAATTTTTCATGGGATTTAAGTAAAGGAAAACAGGGTAAAAATTCATCCAATTCTAATAATTCACAGAATTTATGTAATATATAGGAATAACTAATAAAATTTTTTCTATCTTTAGGTTTGTGTATAGCAAATGGTTCTTGAATTTCTCTAAACATCCTTCTTAATTGTTTTTCTGTATCTCTTGATAATTTAGGAGGTGGTAAACCATTTAATTTATTAATAATATGTGGTATATGTTCATAATATTTATTTAATCTTAATTTTTTAAGAATCTTTCTCATTTTTTCAGGAGTTAAAATAGCTAAATTAATAATTCTTAACCTATTAATTTCAGCTAAAATAGAATCATAAACTTCTTTAGGAATTTCTGTAGATTCTTTAGCTTGAAACTGATTAAGCCATTCATTAAAATGATTAATACGTTTGTAAGCATAAGTTGAAGTATCCTTAGTTGGATCTTTATAATTTGGTCTATCACTATCAACAATAGCCATTTCACAATTACCACATTCAGTGCAAATGTACATACCATCACTATGAGATAGTACTTTTTCTATATTGCATTGTGGACAATATTTTATACAACAATAATCTTTTTTTTTATTAGAATAACCATTAGTTAATAGTAAGTATGATTCATATAAAGATGCTCTATTATTAATAATCTTATCATCTTTTTTATCATTAGTTTCGCTACTATTATTAGGCTCTTCATTTTTTTTATTAAGGAAAGCCATAATACTAACACCCGAGTCTACGGTTTTTTTCTTTTTAGCATGATCATCATCCTCAATTAAATTATAATAATCACAAATTACATTCAGAGTACTGTCATAATATTCAAGTTCCTCTTGATTATTATTAATGTTGTTAATCTCAAATTCAATATCTTTAATCTGATCTTTTAATTCTGATTTTCTGCCAATGTCAGACATACTAAATTCATCATAACCTTTATTATTATATGATTCTAGCTCTAATCTGCATTTTTTTAATTTCACCATAAGCTTTGGTATTTCTGTTTTTTTATTTTCAAAATAATTCATCTTTTCACGATGTTTGACATCTAATGTAGTACTAACGCTACCGTCCTTTTTTTTTACATGAATTTGTTTCTTGGGTTTGTATTTAAAGGTAGACATTGGTTATAATACAAATATATAAGGAAACATCTTTAAATCATTTTAAAATAAAAATTACTAGTTCTTCAATTTCATCTATACATACTTAAATAAATAATGATAGTAGAAATGTTAAATAAATACTAATTTTTTACGCAGTCAACTTTACAAAAATTCATTTTCACATTTTTGAATTTTTGTTTTTTTGTGTTTTTTTTATTAATAATATAGATGAAAAATATATAATAAAATATTTTTTAGAACTATAAGTACTCTAAAATTATTTTTTAATTATAAAATATAAGTTTTATTTATTAAATTATTTCTAAAAAAAATATATTAAATTTTTAAAAAAATAAAAAAATTATTCTAAAAAAATTATCTTTTTTAATGTATATAGTAATATAATATGGGAGGAGGTTTAATGCAATTAGTAGCCTATGGGGCTCAAGATGTTTACCTTACAGGAAACCCTCAAATCACTTTCTTTAAAGTAGTTTACAGAAGACACACCAATTTCTCAACTGAATGTATCGAACAAACATTCAATGGTACTGCTGATTTCGGTAGAACCGTAACCTGCAATATCTCCAGAAATGGTGATTTAGTAACCAAAATGTACTTAAAAGTTGAATTAGAAGCAGTTGCTGCAGGTGAATCATTCGGTTTCGTAGAAAACCTTGGTCATACTTTAGTTGAATCTGCCAAAGTAGAAATTGGTGGTTCTAAAATTGATGAACACTACGGTGACTGGTTAAATATCTGGAATGAATTAGCCAGAAACAGCTCTTTAGACAGAGGTTACAATAAAATGGTCGGTAACGTACCTGAAGTAAGAAAAATCCATGGTAATGCTAGAAACAGATACACCATGTACGTACCTATGCAATTCTGGTTCTGCAGAAACAATGGTTTAGCTTTACCTTTAATTGCTTTACAATACCACGATGTCAGAGTAACTTTCAAATTCAGAGATGTCAGAGAATGCATCAATGGTGCTTCCAGATCTGATGTTAAATTCAAAGATGCTATCTTATTGATCGACTACGTCTACCTTGATAGTGAAGAAAGAAAAAGATTCGCTCAAGCTTCTCACGAATACTTGATCGAACAATTACAATTCACTGGTGATGAATCTGTCAACACTGCCAACGAAAAATTCAGACTTAACTTCAACCACCCTTGCAAAGCTTTATACTGGGCTTTAAGAATGGGTAACTACACTACTGGTAAATCTACTGTTGCTCTTAACGACCACGGTGATATCGATATGGAAAGATTCGCCAAAGTTGTATGGTTAGCTAGTAGAGGTTTAACAAGTGCTACTGAAGTTAATGCTGCTACTAACACTGATGAAATTACTCAAGGTACTACTACCGCCTCTGGTAATGCTACTTTAGATGCATTAGCTGCTAAAGTTACTGCTCAACTTGTTATTGGTGATTCTAACGGTACAGCCGGAGCTAACTTAGATAATGTAGTTGTCTTATCACATACTTTAACTGCTGCTGATGTATCTAAAAACAGTACTGATAAATTAAAAGCTGGTGTAACTGCTGATCATGTATCTGATTTATTAGATAGATTCTCAAGAGTATTCTACCAACACAACAACTACGGTTTATATGCTGATGGTTCTGAAAACCCTGTTCAATCCGCTAAATTACAATTAAACGGTCACGACAGATTCTCATCTCAAGATGGTC
>ERZ807291.2840-NODE-2840-length-25424-cov-10.154283_pt1 | contig 25424 bp, 38 predicted proteins | sample MGYA00521257_ERZ807291 | MGnify/ENA primary metagenome ERZ807291 (study PRJEB31413, sample SAMN03169783) | marine metagenome | biome: Marine; feature: Water; material: Subsurface seawater | place: North Sea | collected 2011-04-28 | depth 1 m m ... | reverse complement strand
ATGATAAGCCCGTTGAAATTGGTAGATACGGACAATCTACTGGCTCACAATACAATAATCAAATCGCCCAACCGCGCATTTATAACCGCGCGTTGACGGCGGAGGAGGTTCAGCGTAACTACAACGCGGGGAAAAATATTTATTCGTAATGTCGGGATTTGTTTACAAATGGTATAATTTAAAAAACGGAATGTACTACATTGGTTCACATAGAGGAACAATTGACGATGGGTATATTGGAAGCGGTATGTATTTCAAAAGAGCATTTGAAAAATCATCCGAATCTTTTATTCGTGAAATTTTATACACTGGTGAGCACTTTAGAAATTACGAAGAAATGATTCTTGAATATCTTGATGCGGCAAATGATTCCCAATCATACAATTTGAGGAATTCAGCAATTGGACAACCGAAAGGATACAAGCATTCAAAAGAAACAAGGGAAAAACAATCAAGAGCATTGAAGGGGAAAAACAAAGGTGCTATTCGAACGAAAGAACATCGCGAGAAAATTAGAGCATCTTTAAAGGGACGTAAACCATCCATTGAATCAAGAATGAAAATGTCTGAATCGCAAAAGAAACCAATTCATTGCGGCTTGTTTAAACTTGATTTTAATTCAATTGGTGAATGTTCCGAATATCTCGGTATAAGTCGTTCAACCATTTCATCAATGCTTTACGGAAGATTAAAAAACAAATACAAATTAAAATTATTATAATTATGCGCGGAAACGTTTACATCTCAATTCCAGCGGCGGACAATGACAATGCATTGCCGTCAAACATCACACGATACGATTGGAACGAATACACCTACAATGAAGAAGGTGAAGTGGAAACAACTACAACCATTCATCCAACGTGGTCGCAATACGGCGAAAAGTACAAAGCGCAATTTGGTGCGCCAGTTCAGATCAGCGTATCTGACTCTGACTTCATCATCTATGAACTTGAGTTGTCATGGAAAGATTCAGAGATCAGCGCATTGATCGCTTTAGGCTCTGGACTTACTGCACCTTCATACACGCTGATGAACGCAACTGAAGCGCGTCAATTGATAGCGGACAATGCAGATGCTCAACTTTAAAAAATGGTTCATCATGGCGCGTAAAATAGACAAGATCATCATTCACTGCTCTGCAACACCAGAAGGGCGTGATGTAAAAACAGAGACGATCAGATCATGGCATGTAAAAGGTCGCGGTTGGTCAGACATCGGATATCACTTCGTCATTGAACTCGATGGATCAATTCATCAAGGTCGTCCACTACACAGAATAGGTGCGCACACAAAAGGCGAGAACGCACACTCGATCGGCATCTGCTACGTCGGTGGTATAGATAAGAATAAGAAGCCAAAGGACACACGCACAGACGCTCAAAAAGAATCGTTGAACAAGTTGATCGCTGAACTACTGATCGAGTATTCAGAAGCATCTCTGCACGGTCACAACGAGTTCAGTGCAAAAGCATGTCCATCGTTTGATGTTCAAAAAGAGTTCGCTGTTCGTACAATGAAGAAAACAAAGAAGACAGATGTCGATTCAAAATCTAAAGAAAGAAGCGACGCGTAAGATCAAGCACTTGATTGATGTGTTCAGATATTCAGACTCACAGCCGACAGAGATCACTCTTGCGCTTGTGAATTTGATCTTGGCTCCGATTGCAACATTCATTGAATTAGGGCCTCTTCTGTTCTATCAATTCGCTTTGATCGTCTCTTCAATATTTCAGCTTTACTGCATCGCGAGTGCTGATCTGAAGTGTAGAATCAGAGCGTCGTTCTTGACGTTCTCTTTCTTTATCACTACACTGATGATGTATGTCTTCACGATAGGTCTTCCAACTCCATCTCATTGGGGCTGGTGTGTACTCTCATTCTCAGCGTTCTCATCGTTGAAAAGATTAAAAACTGAAGATTTGCACAGATCATGAACAACATAGAACAATTTTTGATAACAATCACAGCGATCGCAGGGTCTGCTGGTCTGTGGAAATTCTTTGAATCACGACTCAAGATCAAGTCTGAACAACGAAGAGAAGAGATGCAACAGAACGATGGAATACAATACAGAGAAGACTTGAAAGATCGCGTTGAAAAGATGTCTCTTGCTCTTGAAGAAGCAAACAAAAAGATTCTTGAACTGACTCAGAAAGTTGCAGAACTTGAAACAGAGAACAGATACTTGCATCGTGAAGTTGACATTCTGAAGCGTAGATAAAAGAAAAGAGCGCAACTCTCGTTGCGCTCTTACCAAACCTAATAGAATGACGACAGAGAAATAGAGCAGTTCATCGTCATCGTGGTAAACCAAACCGATTCAAATATATAAAAAAAAATGATTGAAAGAATCACGTCAAACAAAAAAACAACGATCGCTGGTCTGATCGTATTCACAACTGGCATCACTCTCGTTGCATTTGATAAAGCAACACTCACAGAATTCAGTGCATTCATCGGTGTAGCATTTGCACTTCTCTTCTCAAAAGATCCAAAACAGAAATAAACATATGACGATCACACACGACTTCGAAGATAGCTTCAACGATTTCATTGAAGAACTTGAGAAAGCTGAACAGCCTTCTTGCAACATTGAAAACCCAGAAGAATGCGATTCTTGTGGATCTTGATCTTTCTCTCTTCATGCTCTGCTCAATATCACTTGAACAAAGCAGTGAAGAAAGATGCTTCGATTGCAACTGATACGATCGTGAAGTTCGACACAACGATTGTGACGCAAGAGAAAGTTCTTGCTGATACAATAGTTGTTTCTGATACGATAGTGCGTGAGATCGTCTCTGAGAACGTCAGAATCAGAGTTCAGAAGATACATGACACGATCAGAATTGAAGCGACTTGTCTTTCTGACACGATCAAGATCGAGAAAGAAGTTGAAGTCGTTCGCTACATCAAGCAAGAAAAGAGAAGTATCTTTGATGAAATCAGATTGATGATCTTTTCGTTGATTGCGCTCTTTGTAGTTGTCTTTCTTCTGAATCGACTCTCAAGTGTGTTCAAGCATTAAAAGTCAGCACGTTTCTCTGACGTGTTGTTGTTGTTGTTGAGCGTGATCATTAAGTTGATCACGCTCTTTTTTTGTCTCATCGTTATCAACAATGCTTGTGAATTGTTTTTTTCCCTCCTTATATATATAGAGGAGAAAAAAAAACTTTTGTTGTTTTTCTGTATCTCTTTGCATCTGTTTGTGTGTTTGTGTGTGAATACACACACGCACACACAGACATCTGCTTGAACAAGAGATACGAAGATTCTGAGCATTTATACTCAATTTCAAATAAACGAGAAATTTTTTCTTGTGAGTGCTTGTTTATATGAAAACTTGACGTATATTTACATCAGTAATAACAACAACAACAAAACAACAACGACATGAAAACTATTTACTTCAACAACGAAACGATCACAGCAAACGAGAAAATGAGCATCATTCTTTTGATCAGAGAGATTCAGAGAATCAGAATCACAGACAAGAAAAACAATATCAAGTATTGTGAAGATGAGTTCATCAACGCAATGTACGGCTTTCTTGACGGCAAGTTTTACAATGATCTTGTCTTGATGTCACTACGCTGTTTCGGATCATACTCAAAAATCACAGCGCAGATCAAGAGAATGCAATCACAAGCACAACTCTTTCAAGTATAACAACAACACAGAGCGCAACGAGAGTTGCGCTCTTCTAAACAACAACAAAATGAAAAGACAATACTCAACAGAAGAGAACGCGTTCTACTACATAGTATGTTCAGTGATCTCAACTCTCGCGATCACAGCAATGATTGTGCTGTACGAAGTGATCGAGTATATATTCAAATAACAACTCGAAGTCGTCACGAGTTTTTTTGACGACAGCAGAAATCAAACAAATCTAAAAATGAGCAAAATTGATTTTTCAAAAGGAGTGTCAATGATCGTCAGCGGCACTGCTAACTGGGCGCAACTCACAGAGCGAAGCGGCGTCAACAAATTATCAGAGAAGTACCAAGTTGAGTTGACACTCGACGATGCTTCAAAGAAAGAACTTCAAGCAATGAAGATTCTTGATCATGTAAACATCAAACGTCAAGATGGTTCTCTGAAGTATGAAGAGCCAACAATTCGCTTGAAGTCAAAGAATACGCCGAAAGTGTATGATTTGAACAAGCAGATCTTCAACGATCTCATCGGCAATGGTAGCAAACTGCGCTGTCAGATCTTGATGAAAACTTGGGAACTTGCCGGTAAGAAGGGTCTCGCATCATACGTCAACAAAGTTCTCGTTCTTGAACTCAACGATGCTGATCACATTGACGACTCTGCATTCTGGGCAAATGTTCCAGATGTATCAGCAGATGAGTTGATTCAGAAATCAACAACACCAACATCGACAGCATCTCAAGCGTTCGACAGCAATGTTGAAGACGACGATTTACCGTTCTGATCATGAAGTATGAATCAAAAGTCATCATTGCCGCTGTGCAAGAAAACTTTGGTCTTGACATCTCTCTGCGCACAAGACGCAGAGAGATCGTCGATGCTCGACAAGCAGTCTTCGTTGCAATGCGCGTAATGGGATCAACAACACAGATCGCTGAATGCTTTGACATGGATCACTCGACAATCATCTACGCATCACGACAGCATGAACACAAGTACAATGTGAATGCAGATCTTCGCTTGAAACATTTCGATTTGTATTGCGCTGTTTATGATTTCGTCAACAATCTGATCAAAGAAAAGAAGTTCGATCAGTACAATGCGATCATGAACGTTCGTGAAGAACTCGAGCGTCACAAGATCATCGTTGACGACTTGCGTGAGATGCTCAATGCACTTGAGAAAGACAACAAGTCGCTCGAGAAGAAAGCGAAAGATCTCGCAAAGTTCAAGATTGCGTTCACTCAATTAAGAACGAAACTCAATGAAACAGCATGACGCATTCAAGATCTCGCTGATGCTTCATGAGAATGATGTCACAGCATGGGTCAAGAAACAACAATCAGACAACTATATCTGTCAGTTCATAGTTGATCGCAAACTCTACATAATAGATGAAAGCACTGAAGAATTATTTTCGTAAAAGAAAGCACAGAATGTACGTCAACATGTACATCAATGAACTGCGCTGGGAATCGCTCAACATGATGATCTCAGCATCTTCATCTGAATGGACAGATGCAACAACAAGAGTTCTGATCAACAACTCAATGCTGATCAGAAAGTACGAGAGAAGAAGAAGATGGCTTAAATTTTAAAATCAAGAACAATGACAACAACAGAAAAGAAACAGAGACTCAATCAACTGCTTGAGTCACACGATTGGCACTATCAACGCACAGAAGATTCAAGAGTCTACAAAAGAGGCTCAGAACAACGCGCTGAGATCATGAATCTCGTCAGTGAACTTAAATCTGACGGCGACTATTTGTTCACGAAGTTTCACAGAAGAGTGTTTCCAGATTTGTACTGATCATGATTTTGCGAGATTCAAAAGAATGGAACTACTTCATCGCGCTCGTTGACAGCAATGTCGACGCATCTGAAGCACTACAAATGACGAGAGAGAAGTTCCCTCGCTCATTAGTAGATCAAATGAACAAAGACTTGAGAAAGAATGGTATCGAGAGAGACTGAACAAAATCATTGAATCATGAAATACATTGAAAGAAAAAACAAGATTGTGAATGACGAGTACACTGCATATGTGTATGAAGCATTCGATATTCAAAATCAAGAAGAGACATCTGTGAGAATACCGATCAACTTCAATGAGTGCAGAACATTCGACTGGAACATCGGTGTCATCTACGGAGGTTCTGGCACTGGCAAAACAACACTCTTGAAAGAGTTCGGTGATCTATCTCAAGCATCATTCGATGATGAGAAGTCTTTGATCAGCAACTTTGATTGGTTATCACCAGAAGAAGCAACGTTCTTGCTCAGTGCAATGGGACTTGCTTCTGTACCTACTTGGTTGCGTCCTTACGCACTTTTGTCGAATGGAGAACAATACCGCGCATCTCTCGCATATAAAGTCGGTAAAGCGTCTGAAAATGATGTCATCTTGATTGATGAGTTCACGTCAGTTGTTGATCGTGATGTTGCAAAAGCAATGAGCAACGCATTGCAGAAATACATCAGACGACACAACAAGAGAATCATTCTTGCATCGTGTCACTTTGATATCATGGATTGGCTCTCACCAGACTGGACATACTCACCACTCAAAGGGCGTCTCGAGAGAGCGTCACTGCGAAGGCAAAGACCAACGATCGAACTTCAGATATTTCGATGTAGATATGAAACTTGGAATCTATTCAAACAGCATCACTATTTGAGCGAAGATCTGAATGCATCTGCTCAGTGTTACGTCTTGTTGTGGAACGATAAACCGATCGCTTTTCTTGCGATACTTCCTTTCCCGGGTGTTGGAGATGCGAAGACACGACGCATCTCTCGAGTTGTAGTTCTTCCAGATTTTCAAGGTCTCGGTCTCGGCAAACAAATCGTCAACTACATCAGCGCATTGTATTACAAAGAAGATCATCAGATGTATATCAGAACAATGAATCCAGCACTTGGTATCGCACTTGAAAAAGATCAGAACTGGGTCACAACTGCTGGTCATAAAAGAGTGCCTTTGAAAGACACTTCTGGCAGAAAGATCATTGAGAGAGCATCGTACTCATTCAAATACATCGGTCTCAAAAGCAACGACTCAACAGACGTGATCACATTCAATGCTGATGCATACAAAGAAGTCGCTCAGAATCAGATTTCGATGTTTTAATAAACAAACGAAAAGATGATTGTTTGCATCATTAACGAGTGTTTAAGCATATAAAGATGAGAAATTTCATCAATTTGTATGCAGAGACATATAACCTTTAACACCAAAGAGAAATGAGAAAATGGTTTTGGCAATAATGAAATAACATTTAACACGAAAGAGAAATGAAAATACTTGATCTACAACAACGATCTGAAGAATGGTTCAAAGCACGACTCGGTGTCATCACCGGCTCACGCGCATCGAACGTCTTCAAATCAAACAATCTCACACTCGTTGATGAGATGATCGCTGAACGCATGACGCAATCAGTTGAAGAGTCATTCACGTCAAAAGCTATGGAGCATGGTGTCTTGTTTGAGCCAGAAGCATTGAAGTCATACAATGAACGCACGAAGAACAGCGCACAAGAAATTGGTTTTTGTATTCACGACAAATACGATTGGCTCGCAATATCACCAGACGCATTGATCTTCAGAGACAACATCGCTGTTGGTGCTGTTGAGATCAAATGTCCTTCATCGAAGAAGCACATTGAGTACATTCGACAGAACAAGATTCCGAACGAATACAAATATCAGATCTTTCACTACTTCATTGTCATTGAGACATTGCAGTTTCTTGATTTTTGTTCGTATGATCCTCGCAATAGAGATCTAAACACGCATATCGTCAGAGTGACTCGTGAAGAGATCAGAGAAGAACTCGAAAACGTGTTTGCTAATTACATGAAATTTTATTCTAAATTGTGCAAGTATGAAGAAGAGATCAGATCAAGACTTTGAGTCACGTTGTTGGCGATTAGCAAAAAGACACTTTCACGCACTTGACAAAGATCACGTCGTCAGAATGATTGAACGTGCTGTTGAACTTACAGATGAGCAAAATGAAGAAATGGATTCCTAAGAACTTGAAAGAACTTTCACAACTCGCAACAGAACTGAAAGCAGAGAAGCACCCAGATTTTCCGCCTCATGCGTTAGTGAAGAAGAAGTTCAAAGACACAACTGCGAACGATCTGACGAAGACGATCATTTATGACATGCATCACATCAGAGAAGGTTGTGCATATCGCATCAACAATGGTGCAGTCTATGACGTAAGAAGACAAACGTATCGCAAAGGTGTGCAAAGAAAAGGAGTCCCAGACATCATCGGAATCATCAACGGACGCTTCATAGGCATCGAAGTCAAGATCGGCGCTGACAGACAATCAGCAGATCAGAAAGAAGTTGAGAAAGAAATCAAAGAATCTGGCGGTGTGTACTTCATCGCGAAATCATACGACGACTATCTTGAGAAGATCTCACAGATATGATTCACGATTCGCACAAATACGGCGCACTCACAGAACTCAGATGTGCGGCTGAACTGATCAAAAGAGACTGGCATGTTGCATTTCCCTTCGTTAATCAGTCAGCAGTTGATCTGATCGCGTTTCGCGAATCACGATTTGTGACGATTCAAGTCAAAAGCGGAACAATGTTAATAAACGGACACGCGCGAATCGATAAAGACTTCAACAAATACAAAGGTGTTGATTTCATCGTATGCTATGATGTACACAACAGAAGATGGTTCATCTTCACATTTGAAGACTTGCGTGATAAGAAGTCAGTGACGTTGAAGCCATCACTTTATGATCGCAACTGCGACAACTGGTCTTTGATCAGATAAACCAAACAACAATGACGACAAAAGAAATTGCAAAGAAATACATTGCGAGTGGATTCTCGCCTATACCTATTGTTGATGGTGAGAAGCGTCCAACAATAAAGAACTGGCAACAATATGCTGAAGAGCCCATGGGGCTTGAAGAAGCATCACGTCTGTTCAACAATACAAAATCAATTGGTCTCGTCATGGGCTTCGACGGCATTCAATGTCTCGACATCGATGCAAAGCACTTCACTTCTAATGAGTACGAACGATTCTGCACTCAACTTGATGAAGAAGCACCAGAGTTGAGAAAGAAGATGATCGTTCAACGCACACGATCAAACGGCTTTCACTGGATCTTCAAATGCGATGCAATCGAGGGCAATCAAAAACTCGCAAGAAACAAGAAAGGTGAAGTCACTTTCGAAACACGCGGTCGTGGTGGTCAAATCGTTGCATTTCCTTCACAAGGCTACAAGATCGAAGGCAAGATCACGAACGTCACACGCATCACAGAACAAGAGCGTGATGTTCTGTTCAGAGTCGCGAGATTGATGGATGAAGTGACTCCGATCGTAGTTGATGAAGTAAAAATTCAAGGCGATCGTCAGACAGATGAACACACTCCTTGGGATGAGTTCAGAGAATCGCACACAGCACTCGACATTCTGCTTCAGAACTCTTGGCGCGTTGTTGGTGAATCGACGAAGTATGTGTATATGTTACGACCGGGAGATACTGATGCAAAGACATCTGGTGTCATCTTCAAAGACTCTGGTCTGTTCTGGCCTTTCACGACATCAACTGAATTCATCGCGGAGCAACCATACGATTCGTTTCAGTGCTATGCTGTACTTAATCACAACTCAAACTTTCATGACGCATCTGTTGAGATCGCAAAACTTGGCTATGGTAAAAAATATGAAGTACATGATGACGAATCTTTCTTTGATATTGAAGAAAGCACTGAAGAAGAGATTGATGAGATGCACAAGCGTCTCTTTGATATGGAAGTCGATTCAACAATCGTTGTTGAACAGCCAGAGAAGTGTATCGACATCGTCATCAATCAACAATCATACATCTTCGGCACTCTCGGAAACTTCTCACTCGTTCAAGGAAAAGCAAAGTCACGCAAGTCATACTTCATCAGTTCGCTTGCCTCTGCCGCGTTATCAAGTCAAGATGTCGCATCAACACTCAGAGGCTACGTCAATGACAAGTGCGTCGTTTACATTGACACAGAGCAAGGCGACTATCACGCACAACGCGTCAAGAAGAGAATCTTGCAAATGGCTGGACTACCTACAAACGTCAACAATGATCGACTCAGATACTTCAAGTTCAGATCGCTGGACTCAAACAAAGAGCGTCTCAAGTTTGTCGAGTTTGTCATTCAAACAATCGACAACATAGGTCTTCTCATCATCGATGGAATCGCTGACATCGCATCAAAAGGTGTCAACGATGAAGAAGAAGCAACATTGATCGCATCATCACTCTTGAAATGGTCTGCACAACACAACTGCCATATCACGATCGTTCTTCACGAGAACAAGCACGACAGAAACGCAAAAGGACATCTCGGTGCATACTTAGTGCAAAAAGCAGAGACAACGTTCTCAGCAAAGAAGTCTGAGCGAAGCAAAGACATCACAGAGATCTCAGCAGAGTACACAAGAAATGCAGAACCACCGGCATTAGAGATGACGATCAACGCACTTGATGAAGTTGAGTTCACTGAGATCGAAGAAGATGAGTTCTACAACAGAACGAGAGTCTTCACAATTGAAGACAAGAAGCGCATCACTGAAAAGATCATCGGCAAATCAAAAGGTGATGCATTGATCTTCATCAGAGACACTGAAGACTGCAAGAAGAAAGATGCAGAGAAAGTGTTGTCTCAGCTTGAAGATGAACATATGATCATGTATGTAGGAAAACGACCGAAGTACATTGCGTACTATGATGAACAAATAAACACAACAGAAATATGAAACGAAGCAGACAACAAGTGAAGAAAGTCGAGCAAAGAATGTTTCAGTATCTCGCTGAATACTACGATCTCACTTTTGCAATGACAGAGAACTACGCACGACTTGATGGCGTTCTCATGAAAGACAACAAGATTCACAGAATCTGTGAAGTCAAAGTGCGCTGGATGTCTTTACAGACACTAAAAAACTTTGGTTCATATCTTATAAGCTATGACAAACTTGAAGCTGGTAGAGAAGCGTCAAGAGCGTTCTGTGCTCCGTTTGTGATTCTGTTGTATCTTGTTGACAGCGACAACATTTGCTCGATCAAGATGACGAACGAGAAAGGTCAATACATCACACCTTTCAAGAAAGAAGTCACAACAACAAATCAAAACATTGATGGAGGTTCTGTTGATCGTCTCAATGCATACGTTCAACTCGACAGACTGACAATCATCAAATGAGCGACAAGAGAAGCATGATCGCGCAGTTGATCGTTGAGATGAGTGTGCTTGAGAAGAGAGAGATCAAGCGAAGAGATATGATTGATCTGATCAAAGAAGTGAATCAATCACAAATGATTGGTCATGCATGTCGATTCGTCATCAACTCTGATCAAGTGATCACACACATTCAGAAGTACAGAAAGACAGCAGTTGAAAAGAAGATTGAAAAAGAAAAGATTGAACAACTAAGAAATGAACAATAGACGCAAATGCAAGAAGTGCGATGAGATCAAAGAGATCACAGAGTTCAGTCGTTTGTCTCACGCTCGAGATGGTCGTCGCTCTCAATGCATTGAATGCGACAAGAAATATCAACGTGAGTACAGAAGCGCGAGAGCGAAGACACCGAAAGAAGATGAAGAGTATTTGTTGAACAACGAGACAATGAGAGATCACTTTTACATTCACTTCGGCTTCACAATACGCGACAAAGAGAACTGGAGATACGACTACACAAAATACTATGAAGCGCCACTCATTGACAAGTTGAACGCATTAAAGAGAAAATAAAATGATTGAAGAAAACAAAACACTATTCGCTGACGGCTTTGATGAAGCAATGCTCGGCATCACTGACGACTCTCGCATTGTATACAGCAAAGTTCAGATGCTCGAGATCTTAGTGTCGCGTGATGAGATGAGTGTTGAAGAAGCGATTGAGTTTCTTGAATACAATACATGGAACACATACGTCGGCGACTACACACCAATCTATGTGAATGACTTCGACTCTGATGCAGAAGAAATCGAGCAATACTTGACACGATGAAAGATCTGAATTTAAAAAGAAATAAAGAACGATTGATCAAGATCGCTCTTGAGCGTCACGACACATACAAAGAAGCGGCTGAAGCGTTAGGCATAACGACACGCGCACTGCTGTTCATTAGAAAAGATTTGAGAGATGCCACAGAATCCAAGTAGAAAGAAACGACCTTGGTTGACTGGTGAGAACGTAGCTTCACGAGATCGCAAAGAACGCAACAAGTTCTATCAAACAACTCAGTGGCGTAAACTGCGCAACATGTTCATCAAAGAGAATCCATTGTGTGTCGAGTGTGAAGACATCGCAAGAGTTGTTGATCACATCACACCAATATCTGATGGAGGTGACGCTCTTTCATGGCAAAATTTGCAGTCAATGTGTCACAAATGTCACAACAGCAAGTCTGGTCGTGAGGCACACACACATAGGGCACTATGAAATGTAATGAAGCAAAGTATAAACAATCACTGCACTCAAAAGAAAGATGCACCGTCAAATTTGAGTGTTAAAAAGTGAGTAATAAAATGATAAAATATGGGCAAAGGTAGAAAGCCAAAACCAACAGCGTTGCTCAAAGCGTCTGACACTTTTAGACCAGATCGACATGAGAACAGACTTGAAGCGAGTGGAACACCACAACAACCAGTCTTCAGTGACTCAAGAGATACTTTCGATTGGTTAGTGAAGCATCTTGATGATCTCGGTGTTCTTGCAGAGATTGATGCGATCGCTTTGCAGATGATGGCAGATGCTTGGGAAGATTACTGCGCTTCAAGACAAGTGATCAGAACTTTGGGACCGACATACACAACAACAAACGCACAAGGAGATGAAATGCATAGACCACGACCAGAACTTTCGTTGATGCAACAAAGCTGGGACAGATTGAAGAAGATGCTTCCAGAGTTTGGACTCACAGCATCATCAAGAGCAAAACTGAATGCACCAGAGAGAGTTGAATCTCTCGATGACTTACTAAATGACTAAAATGTACGACAACGACAAAGCACAGATCAGAATCAAATTCATTGAACGTGTGTGTACGCATGTGAAGGGTGATCTTTCTGGAAAGCCGTTTCTGCTTGAAGAGTGGCAAAAAGATTTCATTCGCACATTGTACGGAACTCTCAACAAAGACGAAACGCGACAATACAGAACAGCGTATGTTCAGATCCCGAGAAAGAACGGAAAGTCAAATCTCTCTGCCGCTCTTGCTCTTGCAGAATTGTTTGTCGGCAATGAGAAAGGTGCTGAAATCTATTGTTGCGCTTCATCTCGTGATCAAGCGAAGATCGTCTTCGATGTATGCAAGACAATGATTCAGAATTCTGCTGTGCTTTCAAGATCATGCAATGTGTATCAGAACTCAATCGTGATGAAGAACTCAAACTCGTTCTTGAAAGCAGTCGCGGCAGAAGCTGGTCTACTTCACGGCGCAAACGCATCAATGGTCATATATGATGAACTTCACACTGCGAAGAATCGAGATCTGTGGGACGTCATGGCTACTTCTATGGGTGCGCGAAAACAGCCACTGATGATGACGATCACGACGGCTGGAATGTTTGACCCGAACTCGATCTGCTATGAGTTGTATGCGTACGGCAAAAAAGTACGCGACGGCTCTGTTGATGACGAGACGTTTCTTCCTCTTATATATGAAGCAGAGCCAGATGACGACATTCACTCTGAAGAAGTATGGCGAAAAGCGAATCCGAATTATGAAGTGAGTATCACGAAGCAGTATTTCGTGAAGATGGCGAAAGAAGCAAAGACACTTCCATCTTCAGAGATTGCGTTTCGTCAGTTGCATTTGAATCAATGGGTCTCTTCACTCTCTGGCTGGATCACAGACGCTGAATGGATGGCTTCATCTGGTGAAGACATCGACATCGAGCAGTTGAAGAATCGTGAGTGCTATGCTGGACTTGATCTCGCTCAAGTTGAAGATGTGTGTGCGTTTGTTATGATATTTCCTTTTGAAGATGGATCGATGAAAGTCTTGCCGTACTTCTTTGTCTCAGAGAGTGCAGTTGAAAAGAGAAGAAATACAACTGGTGGCTCTTATGACAACTTCATCTCTCGAGGTGAACTCATCGTCACTGACGGCAACTCGACTGACTATGATGTCATCAAGAACAAGATCATTGAATGTGCAGAAGCGTTCAACATCGTTTCAATCGCATACGATAGATGGAACTCAAATGTTCTCATCAATCAGTTGTCTGATGCTGGGATCATGACAGACCCTTTCGGTCAAGGCTTCATCTCAATGACAGCACCGATCAAGAATGCTGAAGTATTGATCAAGAAGCAGAAACTTCATCACGGAGGCAACGCAATGCTTCGCTGGATGGTCTCAAACGTCGTCGTCAAGAAAGACGATGCAGAGAACGTGAAATTCTCAAAGTCAAAAGCTGGTGACAAGATCGATGGTGTTGTTGCTTTGATCATGGCGCTTGGAGAAAAGATGACGATCGAGAAATCTGATCAGAGGGGTGTTTCTGTTTATGAAGAAAGCGAGATTCGCTTCTTGTAGTTGTGAGTTTCTTGTGAATTGTTTTTTTCCCTCCTTATATATATAGAGGGAAGAAAACATTTTTTTCTTTTTGTCTCTTTGTTGGTTTTGTCGTTTGTGTGCGTAGCCACACACGCACGAACAAAGCCAACTGCATATCTGAGACAACTATGCTTTGATTTTGAGTATTTAATACTAAAACGAAAGAGTGTTTGTACTCAAATTTCAAATAAATGTGACTTTTTTCTTGTGAATACTTGTGAGTTCAAAAAATAGCCGTACTTTTACACCAGTAATAACAACAAAACAAACAACAAAATGACAACAACAGCAACAATCAACCCAGCAATCACAGACGTAGACGCAATGATTCAGAAGATCAACGACAAGAAAACAATCGAAACTCTTTTCGGTAACGTCTTCAACGCTGACTACGACATGACACTTCAGTCTTCATCAGTTGAAGAGTTCAACGAGTTCTATTTCGCAGTATACGCAAAAGACTCTGTTGAAAGAGTATCAAGCAGAATCGCTGAAGACACGATGATCTTCAAAGTTGAAACGATCGAGAACTACGGAAAAGAAGATTTTCTTGCAAAGCGTTTCTTTCAACTTCGCAAATTCGGTCAGAACTGGTTCTTCGACACTCTTTCAGTTTCATCTGGAATTCACGCTGGCGGATTTATCCCAGTATCAATCATGAAGATCGATGGTGAGTTCAAAGTGAAATTCTTGAAGCACGTCTTCGGCGAAGGAAAGCGTGTCAAAAAATCAGTTGAAGGTCGTGACTTCATCAGCACTGAAGGAAGATTCGACATCTGGACAGACATGTAAGAAACAACAAAGAGAGCGACGCGAGTCGCTCTCTTATAAAACAACAAGACAATGACAACATCAGAAAGAGTAAATCATCTTCAAGAAGCGCAAACATATCTGAACGAAGCGATCGAGTTGATCATCACAGCACTTCAAGACACAGAACACGAGCGTCACGCTGACGCATACATCATCGCTCATTTAAGCAACTGGGTTGATGCTCAAGGACGCGACACTGGTATCGAACAATACATTCAAGAATTACTCGTTGGCGAACGTTAAACGTGTTGTTTTGTTGTAGACACGAGCAAGAACTTTCTCGCTCGTGTCTTTTTTATTCATTCGTAGATAGTTAGCTTTGTTTTGAAATTTCATTCAAAGACATCAACGCGTGGCTGAAAATCAAAACTTGTTTTCTCGAGTTCTTGGAGCGATCAGATCGAATCCGAACAGACCTTCAACATCACTCTCGAACCCTGCTGAATGGTTGTTCACTGATAATGAGAGCAAGACTGGCATCGCAGTCACAGAATCAACAGCAATGCAACTCTCTGCCGTCTTCGGCGCTGTTCGCGTCATCTCAGAGACGATTGCATCACTTCCTTGGGACGTAAAAACAACACAAGACGACATCGTCAGAGACGCGAAAGATCATCCAGTGAACAAGTTGATTCATCATCCAAATCAGATGATGACAGACTTCACACTTCGCGAAGTGTGTCAAGCGCATCTCTGTCTTCACGGAAACGCTTTCATCATCATCAAACGCAATGAATCTGGACAAGCTGTGCGATTGATCCCAGTCCATCCAGATCGTGTCAAAGTGAAAGTGTATCAAGATGAAAAGTTCTACACGATAGACGAAAAAGAGACTTTTGACGATAGTGAAGTGATTCACATCGTTGGGCTTGGTTTCGACGGCATCGTCGGAAAGTCTGTCATCGAATCAGCGCGTGAATCAATCGGTCTTGGACTTGCGGCAGATCGCTTCGGTGGTTCTTTCTTCGGTAACGGAGCAAACATCTCTGCTGTTCTCACACACCCGGGAAGATTAAGCGACGAAGCATACAAGCGCATGATCAGATCATGGCATCAGAGAAATTCGGGCCTCGATAACGCACACAACACTGCGATTCTTGAAGAAGGCATGAAAGTTGAGAAGATGTCGATCTCTCCTTCAGAATCTCAGTTTCTTGAGACACGTCAGTTCAGCGTTGTTGACATCGCACGTTTCTTCAGAATACCTCTCGCTTATTTAGGTAGCATCGAGAACTCAAGCACTCGAGCCAACATTGAAGAACAAGGCATTCAATTTCAAAGAAACACGATACTTCCTTGGGTTAAACGTTGGGAATCTGAACTGAACAGAAAACTCTTCGTCGGTGACTCTTCATACTACATACGTTTTAACATGGAAGGGCTTCTCAGAGGCGACATCAGATCTCGATACGAAGCCTACACAAAAGGTCGTCAATGGGGCTGGATCAGCGCCAATGATGTTCGCAAGATGGAGAATCTTGCTCCAATCGAAGGTGGTGATGCTTATCTGCAACCGCTCAATATGACAGAAGTAGGAACAACACCAACAACTGAAGAGAACGACGATGCCGTACAATAACTATCCAGAAGCGGCATCGAACAATGCTCAACGCGCTCTTGATCATCGTGAAAAACACGGATCAGATTGCGGTACTTCTGTCGGATGGCAACGTGCAAATCAACTTGCGAAAAGAGAGACGATCTCTCACGACACTTTGATCAGAACATTTTCATTTCTGAGCAGAGCGAAAGTCTATGATCAAGACAAGTATTTTGATGAAGATCAAAAAGAGATTTGCGGATCGATCATGTACGATGCATGGGGAGGCGACGCAATGCTTCGCTGGGCAAAAAGCACAATTGAAAAAATGGAAGACAAATCACAAAGACATATCAAATCAGTTGTCGAAACAGATGAAGAAATCGTCATCACATTCGGCAAATCAGAACACTCTGACGACTCAGACGCTTCAGAAGACGTCTCAGAAGACGCCTCTGCTCTTGAAAATCGCGCAGAAGCAGATTCGCTCTCTGTCGGTGACTTCGTTCGCTGGTCGTCATCTGGCGGCTCTGCTTATGGTCGCATCATACAAATCGAGCGTAACGGACAAATTGAAGCAGATTCTGGATTCAAAGTCAACGGAACAGCAGAAGACCCTGCGACGCTCATCAGAATCTATCGCTACGATTCAGAAACTGATGCGTATGTTGAGAGAAAACCAACGTTAAATGTAGCGCACAGATTCAGCATACTCGAGAAGTTTGATGCTGAAGTTCGCAAGTCGTCAGTCGTTCGTGAAGAGCGTGAATTCAGAATGCAGTCAGCTTCATATGAAAACAACACGATCAGAGGCTATGCGGCAGTCTACAATTCAGACAGCGAATGGATGGGTGGCTTCTACGAACAAATAGAAAAAGGCGCATTTGACAGCGTTCTTGACAACGACGTTCGTGCGTATTTTAATCACGACGAAAACTTGATCTTAGGTCGTGTCTCTTCTGGCACACTAAGAATCAGCACAGATGAAAAAGGTCTCTTCTACGAAGTAGATCTACCAAATACAACGTATGCGAATGATTTAGTTGAACTCATGAAAAGAGGCGACATCAATCAATCTTCTTTCGCTTTCTTAATTGATCGAGATCGCTGGGAAGAACGCAACGGAACAACATATCGAATCATCGAGAAAGTATCACGTTTGTTGGATGTTTCACCAGTTGCTCAACCGGCTTATCCCGACGCAACAAGTGAACTCAAGCAACGAGATTTGGCGTCAGAATCTGAAGCTGAAATGAAAGCAGACACATCTTCTGAAGATGCTTCTGTTGAAGTGAAAGCTGAAGAGAATGACACCGACATTTATGTTTACAAATTGAAAACCCTAAATTTTTAGAAAAAGATGAAAAACATCGAACTACGCGGACAACGCGCTGAGTTGATTAAAAATGCAACGAACATCGTTGAAAATGCTCAGAAAGAAGGACGTTCATTGAACGCTGAAGAAAAGTCGAAATTCGACGCAATGGAAGCTGATGCAAGAAGCATCAAAGAACAAATCGACATCATCGAGCGCACTGCTGAGATGAAGAAAGAATTGGCTGCAAATGCTGAAGTGCGTGAAGCGGCTCCAAAAGCAACTCGCAAAGGTGCTTTCGAAAAATACCTACGCAACGGCATGAGTTCTTTGAACGCAAACGAGCGTTCAATGATGGCTGAACTTCGCGGTACTTCAACGCAAGTTGCAGGAACTGACAGCCTTGGCGGATTTTTAGTACCTCAAGACTTCTCAAACGAGTTGGACATGGCGACATTGTTCACTGGTGAAGTTGAGCGTTTAGCTAAAAAATTGAACACTGCTGGTGGCGCATTGTTAGACTACCCTACGATCAACGACACTGCAACTGACGCTGATTTGATCAGTGAAGCGGCAAGTGTTACCGTTCAAGACATGACATTCGCTAACGCTCAGTTAAGCGCATACAATTACGCTTCTCAAGTGCGTGTTTCAATGCAGTTGTTGCAAGACAATGCATTCGATCTGAACGCATTCTTAGCTGAAGCAATGGGAGAAAGAATCGCTCGTGCAACAAACGGCGCATTCACTACTGGTACTGGTTCAAGCCAGCCACAAGGGATCATCACTGGTGCAAGTTTAGGGAAAACTGCGGCATCTGCAACGGCAATCGCGGCAGACGACATTCTTGACTTGATTCACAGCATTGATCCAAGTTACAGAAACAAGCCTACATTCGGCCTCATGGCTCACGATAACGTGATCGCGGCCATTCGTGCTTTAGGCCTTGGCTCTGCAAATGACTTCCCGATCTTCATACCTTCAATGGAAGCGGGTCAGCCAGACAAGTTGTTCGGATACAACATCTACTACAACAACGATATGGAGTCAAGCATCGCAACTGGAAACAAGACGCTTCTTGCGGCTGATTTCAGCAAGTTCGTTGTTCGCTCTGCTGGTGGTGTTCAAATGGTACGCTTGAACGAGCGCTACATGGATGAACTCGAAGTCGGCTTCGTAAGCTATGCGCGTAAGGACTCAAAAGTTCTTGACACTCGTGCAGTGAAATACTTGGCTCAAGCATAAGAGTATGAAAGTCAGATTTTTGAAATCTGTCTCTGGATCTGGATTCCACTACCGCAAAGATGCGGTGGTGGACATCCAATCAGATGAGATGGCACGAGATTTCTTGAATGCAAAATTCTGTGAAGTGATCGCTGAACCAGCGAAGACACGCGCGAAGAAAGCAGTCAAGAAAACAACGAAAAAGGAAACACGATAGAACATGGCTTTTGATATTGTAACAACTGCGGCTTCTGAGCCAATCACTCTTGCTGAAGCGAAGAACTTCTTGCGTGTTGATCATTCAGATGACGACAACTTGATCAATGCTTTGATCACTGCATCTCGTCAGATGTGTGAAGAGTATACGCGAAGAATACTTGTGACAAGCACGATTGATGAATACTTTGACAAGTTCCCTACAAATTCATGGAACAACTTGTCGAATCTCATCTATCTCTCGAGAGGCCCAGTCACTTCAATATCTTCTGTCAAATATGTCGATGCAATCGGTTCTGAAGTCACACTCACTTCTGATCAGTATGTCACAGACTTGATCTCTGAACCTGCAAGAGTGCAGTCGACTGCTGGTTGGTTCGCGGCCGCTGGTGTAGTGAATCAAGTCATCGTCAGATACGTTGTCGGAACTGATGTCTCAGCAATTCCAAAACCGTTGATTCAAGGAATGATGCTCGTCATCTCTGATCTTTACGATCAACGCGCTGACAGCGTGAAGAGATTGCCGACTGCATCAGAGTATTTGTGGAACGCGTACAGAATCTTCACTTTCTGATGATCAAACAATCTGGACAACTTGACAGACGCATCACGATTCAGACATTCACGTCTTCAACTGATGCATTCGGTCAACTCAACAAATCATTCACAACACTTGCTTCTGTTTGGGCGAAAGTTGTTGAAAAGTCTGGATCTGAAAATGAGCAGTCTGATCAACTCGTTGCGGTGAAAAAAGTGCATTTTTTCATTCGCTATCGATCAGACATCAATGAACAGATGCGTATTGTTTACAATAGCAAGACGTATAAAATTGAAGCGATCATCAGCGATGAATCGAGAGATTCTTTTCAACGTATTGAAACAAGACTCACAGACTGATCATGGGAACAACTGCTGAAAGAATGATGTCTCAAAGTTCTCGCTCTAAAAGCAAGAACTCTGCATTCATCGGATTCGATGATGACGTTCTCATTCGTGAGTTTGAGAAAGCGTTTAAAGAACTTGACACTCTTGCGAATAGTGTTCAAACGAAAGACATCAGAAAGATTCAGAGAGCGTCTCTGAAGCCTATGGTTGCGCGTTTCAAAGCAAACATCACTGATGAATCAAGTTTCAAAGTGTACAGAAATGGTGGTGTATATGCAGAGATACCGAAAGGTACTTTGAAGAAATCAATCGGCATCATCAACACTCGAGTCAGAAAACATCAGACTTTCTCTTCGCTCTCAGTAGGTGCAAGAGTGAAAGGCAGATACTCTGATCCAGAGAAAGGTGGCTGGTTTGCTCACTTCGTTGAATACGGCTTCATTAATAAGTACGGCCAATATGTAAAAGGTGCGAACTTTGGTTTCGCTGAGAAAGCAAAAAAAGGAGGACTCTCTCTCGTCAGAACAACATTCAAGTCTCTGATGAAAGCGTTTCTTGACAAACAAGTAAAAGCGTCACAACAATGATTGGTAAAGTCATCAAATACAAGTTTGACAATGATTCTGATCTGAACACTTTGTTCTCTGGTCGTGTCTATCCACTCGTTGGCGCACAAACAGCACAACATCCTTTCGCGATCTATGAGATCGTAGTCAACGACGCACAGCGTTCAAAAGACAGCGACTCACATCTCGATGAAATGAATGTCAGAGTCACAATTGTTTCGACATCTTATGCTGACACACAGAACGCTGTTTCGTATATTAGAAACGCGTTTGTTCGCATGAATGAAACGATTGAAAGCGTGAAAGTACAATCTTGCTCATTCGACGGTGAGCGCGATTTGTTCAGTGATGACGAAAGAACTTTCTCTTCTCAAGTAGATTTGATATTTCGTGTTTCACTCGATTAGTAATTGAATAATAAAATAAAAACAAAAGAAAATGGCTGCAACAAGCATCATGAACTCAACTGACGTTGTGATTCAAATCAGCGAAGATGGTGGAACAACATACGACATCATCGGCCGTGCAACATCGGCATCACTTAGTGTCTCAATGGAGACTCGCGACACAACCACAAAAGATAGTGCTGGATGGCAAGAAAATCTTGAAGGTCTAAAATCTTGGTCATTGAGCGGTGACGGACTTGTCACATACTCAATCACTGGAGACTACGACACACCAGACGATCTGTTCACATTGTTGTCAAATCGTACACTTGTGAAAGTGAAATTCGGTTCTGCAACAACCGATGAAATCGACTACACTGGTGACGCTTATCTCGTAAGCTATGAACAAGAAGCTGGCGTTGAAGAGAATGTCACGTATTCGTTCGGATTCACTGGAACTGGCACACTGACTCAAGCGTCTGTCGCTTAATACTACACAACAGAGAGAGCATCGAGAGATGCTCTCTTTTTAACAACATCAACAAATGACTCAGATAATAGAAACAAACGAAAGAAAACATCCAGTCAGATTTGGATTCAACGCGCTTCGCGAATTCAGCAGAATGACTGGAACAACACTCGCTCAACTTGAAGATCTTGGTGGCGACATGACTCTTGATCAAGCGATCACATTGATGTATTGCGGATTCAAAGACGGAGCGAGAAAAGAAAAAGTGAACTTCAGATACGATGTGTCTGACATCGCTGACTGGATTGATGATGATGAAGCGTTGATTGAAAAAGTCTTCGCAGTGTTTGAAGATCAGTTCAGTGCAAAGAGCGAAAAAAAGAAGTAGGCCGACGCGAAGAAAGCAAAAAAGAAACGACTTGGGACGATCTCGAGTCATTCGCGTTCGGTCAAATTGGTCTCAAACCAGTTGAATTCTACGACTTGACACCGAGAGAGTGGACAAATTTAGTCACTGGATTCAACGAGCGAGAGAACAGAAATCAACAAAATGAATGGGAAAGAACGCGTTGGCAAACAACAATTCTCTTGAACGTTCATACAAAGAAAACGATCAAAGCAAGAGACTTGATTGTTTTTCCTTGGGAAGCACAAAAGAAGAAGCAAACGATCTGGACGAAAGGAGAGATCATCGCTGTGATAAATGAAAGAAACGAACGCGCAAAATTAAAACATGGCCAATCTCTCGAGTCTTAACTTTCGACTAACTGCGAACATTTCGCCATTCAAGAAAGGTCTCAACAAAGCAGAGCGATCAATGGATCAGCTTGGGCGCAAGATGCAACAAACTGGCAAGAACATGTCAATGAAGTTGACTGCGCCTCTCGTTGCTTTAGGTGCAGTCTCTTTCAACGTATTCAAAGGCTTTGAAGCAGAGATGTCAAAAGTCAAAGCGATCTCTGGTGCAACAGCAGAAGAGTTCAAAATGCTTTCAGACAATGCGAAAGCATTAGGCTCTTCAACAATGTTCACTGCTCGAGAAGTAGCGTCTCTTCAAACAGAGTTCGCAAAACTCGGCTTCAGTGCAACAGAGATCACAAAAGTCACTGAAGGAACTCTCGCCCTCGCTCAAGCATCTGGTTCTGATCTCGCAAGAGCGGCAGAAGTCGCTGGTTCTACACTCAGAGCATTCGGTCTTGACGCATCAGAAACTGGTCGCGTCACAGATGTCATGGCGAAATCGTTCTCGACATCTGCACTCGACATGGAGACATTCGCAAACTCAATGAAGTTTGTCGCTCCAGTTGCAAAAAGTGCTGGAATGAGCATTGAAGAAACATCAGCGATGATGGCTGTTCTTGCAAATGCTGGTATCAAAGGCTCTCAAGCTGGTACTTCACTGCGAAGAATCATCTCAGAGATTGGTGCCTCTGGAAAGCCAACATCTGAAGCACTGAAAGATCTCGCTGAAAAAGGCATCGGTCTCGCTGATGCAAAAGATGAAGTCGGTCGTTCAGCACAATCAGCACTCTTGATTCTTGCTGAAGGCGTTGATCAGATCAAGCCGTTGACGAAAGAGTTTGAGAACGCAAAAGGCTCTGCAAAATCAATGGCAGACGAAATGGGCGACAACGCTCTCGGTGCTTCAAAGCGTCTCGAGTCAGCAATGGAAGGTCTCGGAATCTCTGTTGGTGAAGTTGTTGCAGAAGCCGTTGTTCCTTTGATTGAAGGATTCGCAAAACTCGCTGGAAAGCTGAATCAAATGTCGCCAGCAGTGAAGAGAAACATTGTTGCGATCGCCGCTCTTGTCGCTTCAGCTGGTCCTCTTGTCTTCTTGACGGGTGGATTGTTGCGAAACTTCAGATTTCTACGACTTGCAATGATCAAGTCAAACACGATCACGAAGATTGCAACTGCTTTGCAGAAAGCGTACAATTTAGCTTTGAAAGCAAACCCTATCGGTGTCGTCATCACTGCGCTCACTGCATTGGCTGGTGTTCTCTACTTAGTCAACAGACGCAAAAAAGAAGCAGTTGACATCGAAAGAAAGATGTCTGATGAAGCGAAGAAAGAGATCGCTGACAATCAAGTTCGTCAAACACAAGCAAACAATCTGATCAATACGATCAAGAGTCAGAACATATCAAACGAGCAACGCACTCGATTGATTCGTAAGCTGAACACAGAGTATGGTGATTTATTGCCAAATCTTGTTGATGAGAAAGACAGCACTCAAGACATCGCTGACGCTCAAAAAGAGATGAACAAGCAGATGGCTAAAAAGATAGCCATGATTGCGGCTCAAGACGAAATGTCTCAAGCGACAAAAGATGCAGTCGATGCACAAAAGCTATATAACGAAACGCTCAAAGCGGGCGATGATTTAGCGCAAAAATCACAAGCATCGTTCGGTCGTGTTCTCTCAACTCAAGACATCAATAACTACAAACAAGCACTTCAATCGTTGACACCAGAACAAGCGTCGCTCGTTCAAGAACTTGATTTCAACAATCAAATGCTGTCAGTCAACAAGAAGAAACTTGACGATGCGAATGCCGCAGTTGTTGTAGTGAGTGAAAGCGTTGATGGTCTTGCGGAAGCGATGGCGAATGCCAGTGATGAAACGGGCGGCCTTGGTGACGAAACTGAAGTGTTGAAGCAAGAGTTGTTGGATTTACCGGTCAAAGGCATTTCAAACGAATTCAAGGCGAATTTCATGCCGATGATGGAGAACGTTCGTCATCAAATGGTGAATTTCACTGCATTGACTATTCAAGCGGGCCGAGCGATCGGTGATGTTTTCGCGTCATCAGTTGAACGTGCGTTCGATAAATTAGAAGAAGGCGAAACACGATTCGGGAATTTTCTGCAATCAATGTTGCAAGGACTCAAGAAACTTGCGGCTCAATTCATAGGAGCGGCCATCGCCGCTTTAGCTTTAGCCGTTGCAGTTAGACTCGCAATCGGAGGCATCGGAGGTCTTGGAAGCATGAAAGACATTTTCGGAACAATGCAAAGCGTCGCGGGTTTTATGCCGAACATTCCGATGTTGGCTGAAGGTGGTGTCGTTACATCGCCGACTCTTGCAATGATCGGTGAAGGCGGACAATCAGAAGCAGTCATTCCGCTTGATAGATTAAATGAATTCGGAGGTGGCTCTCAACGCATTGAAGTCGTTGGTCGCATCTCTGGATCAGACATACTACTTTCTCAAGAGAGAGCATCACGCAACAGAACAAGACAAAGAGGTTTCTAAAATATGGCGAACGTCAAACTATTTTCAGAGTTTAGATCAATTCACGGACAATTCTACTTGATTGAGATCTATGATGATGAATACACTGGGAATGATCCAGATCAGTTCAATGTCACTTCACAAGGCTTTCAACTGAACTATTCTGGGCAAACAGACAACATCTACTCGCCAGTCATCGGTTCATCAGTCTCGTTCGGAATGTACGTCGAGAATTCAGCGACAACTTCTTTTCTCAACAATCTGAAGCAGTATCAACAAGATAGATACTACATCAAGATCTACAAAGGTGAGTTCGATGGACAGAACGCTGATCAGTGGTACAACACAACGAAAGTATCAAGCGACGGACTCGTCATGTCGTTCACAACTTTTGAAGAAGAAGAAGTGTATCTTGACTTTTACTGGGGCGGATATATCGTGCAAGATATTATTGAAATTGAAGATACGTCGCAACCTTACGTTCTAAACATTCAAGCGACCGACGGCATTTC
>ERZ807291.2835-NODE-2835-length-25442-cov-79.574743_pt1 | contig 25442 bp, 28 predicted proteins | sample MGYA00521257_ERZ807291 | MGnify/ENA primary metagenome ERZ807291 (study PRJEB31413, sample SAMN03169783) | marine metagenome | biome: Marine; feature: Water; material: Subsurface seawater | place: North Sea | collected 2011-04-28 | depth 1 m m ... | reverse complement strand
GTAAATACATAAGATCTTCATTATTTTTACTCAGTATCTTTATTAAGATTGCCCAATTACCAGTTGTGTAATGGCTTTCTACAACTTCAGGTATTTGTTTTAGCTTTTTTATTGCTGACGAATACATTGCTGCTGAATCTAAAAAAATACCCACAAAGGCAGTGGTAGTATATCCCAAAGCTTTTGGATTCAAAATTAGTTTTGAACCAGCCATTAAATCAGAGCTTTCTAGTTTTCGTAAGCGTTGATGAATTGCTGCTCCAGATATCCCAACTTCTCTAGCTATTGATAAAATGGGTGTTCTAGCATCTTCAACAAGCCTTTTGATTATAATTTTATCAATCCCATCAATTTTGATTTTACTAGCCATAGTTTTGTGTAATTTGTGAATGTAATTTTCAAATATATTAAAAAAGGGAGAATATAACTATATTCTCCCTTTTGCTAATATTATATAAGTAAAAAATATTATTTTGATTTCATTTCAAAACCTTCCATGAATTTTGTGGTGTAGTTTCCAGCAATATAATCTGGATGATCCATTAATTGTCTGTGGAATGGAATGGTTGTTTTAACACCCTCTATAATAAACTCATCTAGAGCTCTTTTCATCTTGTTAATTGCTTCTTCTCTAGTTTGTGCCGTAACAATAAGTTTTGCAATCATTGAATCATAATTAGGCGGAATCATATATCCAGAATATACGTGAGTATCTAAACGAATCCCATGGCCACCTGGAGCATGAAATGTTGTTATTTTTCCTGGTGAAGGTCTAAAATTATTGTAGGGATCTTCTGCATTTATTCTACATTCTATAGAATGTAATTTTGGCAGATGGTTTTTTCCAGAAATAGGAACTCCGGCTGCAACTAATATTTGCTCTCTAATTAAGTCATAATTTATAACCTCTTCTGTAATAGGGTGTTCTACCTGTATACGAGTATTCATTTCCATAAAGTAGAAGTTTCTATGTTTATCAACTAGAAATTCTACTGTTCCAGCACCTTCATACTTTATGTATTCTGCTGCTTTTACAGCTGCTTCCCCCATCTTATCTCTTAATTCATCGGTCATAAACGGAGAAGGAGTTTCTTCTGTTAGTTTCTGATGACGTCTTTGAACAGAGCAATCTCTTTCAGATAAATGACAGGCATGACCAAAAGAATCTCCTATAATTTGAATTTCAATATGTCTAGGTTCTTCAATTAACTTTTCTAAATACATGGCATCATTTCCAAAAGAGGCCTTGGCTTCTTGTCTAGCAGAATCCCATGAGTCCTGAAGTTCTTCAGCTTTCCAAACAGCTCTCATTCCTTTACCCCCACCACCAGCAGTAGCTTTTAACATAACTGGATATCCGGCATCTTTGGCTAATTTTTCACATTCTTTAAAATCTTTTATGATTCCTTCAGAACCAGGTATACAAGGAACACCTGCTGAAATCATGGTAGATTTTGCTGAGGCTTTATCTCCCATTTGATCAATCATTTCTCCAGTAGCTCCAATAAATTTAATATCATGCTCTTCACATAATTTGGAGAATTTTGCATTCTCAGATAAAAAACCATAACCTGGATGAATGGCATCTGCATTTGTAATTTCTGCTGCTGCAATGATATTAGACATTTTTAAATAGGAATCAACGCTAGGTGCTGGTCCTATGCAGACAGCTTCATCTGCAAACTTAACATGTAAACTTTCAGCATCTGCTGTAGAATAAACAGCTACACTTTTTATCCCCATTTCTTTACAGGTTCTAATTACTCTTAAAGCAATTTCACCTCTGTTTGCAATCAATATTTTTTTAAACATAATTGTATTATTTTGTTCTTAATGTTAAAAGACAGTAATGTATCTTTTAACTAAAAAATTAAGAAGGATCTACCAAGAATAAGGGTTGGTCAAACTCTACAGGAGATGAATCGTCTATAAGAACCTTTACAATAGTTCCAGAAACTTCAGATTCAATTTCATTGAAAAGTTTCATTGCTTCAATAATACATACAGTGTCTCCAACATTTATGGTGCTACCAACTTCAACAAATAAAGGTTTGTCTGGAGCGGGTTTTCTATATAGTGTCCCAATAATTGGTGATTTGATGGTTACGTATTTAGAGTCATCATTTTTACTTTCTGGAGCTGGAGTTGCAGGTGTTTCACTTACTACTTGCGGAGTAGAAGCTTGTATAACCTGAGGAGCTGCCATGATTGGAGCTGGCTGGGTATAGGTAACTTCAGTTCTCTCAGAACCAGTTTTAATGGTGATTTTTATATCTTCCATTTCTAACTTAACTTCATTTGCTCCTGATTTAGCAACAAATTTGATAAGATTTTGAATTTCTTTAATATCCATTACACTTAGTTTTAATTTTTTTATTTTATGAATTATAAGCCCATTTTAAGTAAATAGCTCCCCAAGTGAAGCCACCACCAAATGCGGCAAATATTAAATTATCTCCTTTTTTTAATTGATTTTCGTAATCTGCAAGTAACAGCGGTAGAGTAGCAGAAGTAGTGTTTCCATATTTGTGAATATTCATCATTACTTTTGAACTATCTAAATTTACTCTTTTTGCTGTAGCTTCAATAATTCTTTTGTTAGCCTGATGAGGAACTAGCCAATTAATTTCGTCATGAGAAAGGTTATTTCTTAATAACATTTTCTCAGCTACGTCTGCCATGTTAGATACAGCAAATTTGAAAACTGTTTTACCCTCTTGATGAACAAAATGTTGCCCATTTTTCAGAGTGCTCTCTGAGGGAGGAAGTATAGAACCACCTGCTTCAATTTTCAAAAATTCTCTTCCAGAACCGTCACTTCTTAGATACTCATCTTGAAGACCTAATCCGTCTGAGTTTGGTTCAAAAAGAGCTGCACCAGCTCCGTCACCAAAAATAATACACGTAGCTCTGTCTGAATAGTCAATGATAGAGGACATCTTATCTGCTCCTATAAGTAATACTTTTTTATATCTGCCAGATTCTATGTAAGAGGCTGCTGTAGACATGCCATATAGAAAACTTGAACAAGCTGCTTGAAGATCGTATGCAAAAGCATTTGTAGCTCCTATTTCAGTTGCAGTATAAACCGCTGTAGAGGCTACTGGTAAATCAGGAGTTGCGGTTGCAACAATAACCATGTCTATGTCTTCAGGGTTAATTTTTGATTTTCTCAGTAAGTTTTGAGCTGCTCTTATAGCCATGAAGGAGGTCCCTTGATTAGGCTCTTTTAAAATTCTCCTTTCTTTGATGCCTGTTCTTGTAGTAATCCAGTCATCATTTGTTTCAACAAGAGTTTCCAATTCTTTATTGGTTAAAACGTAATCAGGAAGATACTTCCCAACTGCTGTTATAGCTGCAGTTATTTTAGACATATTATAACTTATAATAAAGAGGATTTTTATTTTTATGACCCTCTTCTAATCGGCTGACTAAAGTAGTAAAAATAATTTTAGTTTTTTTTAATAAAACACCTAAAAAAGGCGATTTTTTGGCAAAAAACATAAAAAAACCCTCAAAAAGAGGGCTTTTTTTGTGTTTTTTAGTAAAAAACTATGCTTCTGCAGCAGTAGATTCTAATACTATTTGACCTCTATAATATAGTTTTCCTTCATGCCAGTGAGCTCTGTGGTATAAATGAGCTTCTCCAGTTGTTGGATCTGTAGCTATTTGTTGGTCAGCAGCTTTATAATGTGTTCTCCTTTTATCTCTTCTTGTTTTAGATATTTTTCTTTTAGGATGTGCCATTTTATGTCTTTTTTTCTGTGATTAAACTTTTTAATTTATCCCATCTAGGATCTGTAATATCCTCATTTGATGAAGATTTATTTTTTTTAATTTCTAATTCTCTTAATTTATTTAAAGCTTCAGAGTCCATTGTACCATCAAGTACTTTTGGATGAACTTTTTTAGTTGGCACAGAGAGTATTATTAATTCATAGATAAATTGACTTACATCTAATTCATAATATTCATGAGGAATAATAATCATTTCATCGTTATCGTCATTATATTCCTGTCCAAACTTAATAACCAAGGGTAAATTTCCATTGATTTTCTGATTAAATGGTTCTAAAGAGGTGTCACAATCAACATTTACAGTTCCGGTTACTTCAAAATTTAATTCAAAGAAAGTTGTTTTTTTTTCAAAAACTAAGGTTACTTGTAAACTACTATAGTTAAACTCATTAAAGCCATAAGCATCAAAGAACGTATTATCAATTTCATATTCAAATAAATGCTTTCCTTGCTTTAGTCCTATAAAAGGAATAATATATTGTTTCAAGTTTGACATTATTAGCTAATGAATTTGAGCGTGCAAAGATATGAAAATGTTTTAATTAACTATTATTTTTTTATCAATTTCTAGACTGTTTTTTTAGCTTTAAAACATTTTGCGTGAGTTCTTTATACTCTTTTCTGTTTTTGAATATTTTAATGCCTGTAAAAACTGCTTCTTTAAAAGAATCTGAGCTAGCAACACCTTTACCAGATATGTCAAATGCAGTTCCATGGTCTGGAGAAGTTCTTACATGACTTAATCCGGCAGTAAAATTTACTCCATTTCCAAAAGTTAATGCTTTAAAAGGAGCTAAACCTTGATCGTGATACATGGCTAACACCCCATCAAATTGCTTGTATGTTTCAGACCCAAAAAAACCATCAGCAGCATAGGGTCCAAAAACTAGTATTCCATTTTCATTTATAGATTTAATAGTAGGCTCAATAAGATTATTTTCTTCATTCCCTATGACTCCATTATCTCCAGAATGAGGATTTAACCCAAGTACTGCTATTTTTGGTTTATTGATGTTGAAATCTTTTTTTAATGATTGATTAAGTATCTTAACCTTACTTTCAATGAGTTCAGGTGTAATAGTTTCAGCAATTTTAGAAATTGGAATATGACCAGTAATGAGCCCAATTCTTAAAAAATCATTCATAAGTATCATTAAACTCTCTCCTTCTAAATTATGTTCTAAGAATTCAGTGTGGCCAGAAAAATTAAATTCATCAGATTGGATAGTTTCTTTATTAATTGGAGCAGTTATTAATACATCAATATTTTCGTTTTTTAATGATTGAGTGGCTTGGTTTAATGATTTATAAGCATATAAGCCTCCAGTTTTTGTAGCATTACCAATTTCAATTGCTACATCTTCTTCCCAAATAGTTAAAATATTTATTTTTCCGTGAACTATTTGATCAATTGAACGAATTTCTTGAACAGTAGTTTCTATGTTTAATATTTTTTTGTGAATAGAAATTATTTTTTTAGAACCAAATAAAACAGGTGTACAAAATTCTAACATTCTCTTATCCTCAAATGTTTTCAATATAACTTCAATACCAACGCCATTTATATCACCTAAAGATATCCCAACTACTATTTTATCTTTTTTATTCATTTCTAAAACTTAATATGTCTATTTTTGTTTATCACAAAAGTAACTAAATTTATATTCATGTTTACTGGAATTATCGAGACATTAGGTCGTGTTAAAAAGATTAAAAAAGATCAAGGGAATACCCATTTTACGATTCAAACAAATATCACTAATGAGTTAAAAATTGATCAAAGTGTTGCGCATAACGGTGTTTGTTTAACAGTTGTGGAAATTTTTGACGATAACTATGTAGTGACTGCAATAAAAGAAACCTTAGATAAAACAAATTTAGACAAGCTATCTGAAGATGAGGAGGTAAATATTGAAAGAGCGATGAAATTAGGAGATAGATTAGACGGTCATATCGTTCAAGGGCATGTAGATCAAATTGCTGTTTGTACTGAAATTATTGAAAATGATGGAAGTTGGATTTTTACTTTTTCTTACGATTCTAATGCCAACAACATTACTATAGAAAAAGGTTCTATAACTGTTAACGGTGTAAGTCTTACTGTGGTTGGATCTAAATCAAATCAATTTAGTGTTGCAATCATTCCATATACCTACGAAAACACAAACTTTTGTAAATTAGAACAAGGTTCTGTTGTTAATCTAGAATTTGATGTTATAGGTAAGTATGTAGCTAGACTTCATAAGTTACAAAGCTAGCTTTAAACTTTTCTTTTCCGAAAGCTGCATAAAGCATCAATATATAAACTATTTCAAAGTTAATTAGTATATGGGATAACTGTTGATGAAGAATTGTTTACGAAATTGAGGTGATGATAGCAGGGCCGCTATTCTTATCATCTTATCTAAATTGGGGCTTAGAATCAATAAAATTAAATATATTTTTATTTTAAATTGTGGACCCAGAAGGGCTCGAACCTTCGACCCCCTGATTATGAGTCAGGTGCTCTAACCAACTGAGCTATGGGTCCATAATTATGGACGGCAAATGTAATACTTTTTTACAATTTTATAACCCCAAAAAATAAATTTTATTTATTTCTACCCATTAAAAAAGCTCCAAATGAAATAAGTTTTTCTTTGTTGGATTCACTAATGTTCATTTTTTCTAACAAATTAAAAGAGGAGGTAGTGTAATCTTCAATTAATTTTTGAATTAACAATGGAATATCACACCTTTCAAAAATTCTTTTTACTTCATTAATTTTGATAGAATTGTCTTCTAATTTTTGTTTGTAGAAAAATTCTAATTTTTTCTTATCCTCAGGGCTTGATAATTCCATGGCCTTGATGTACAAGAATGTTTTTTTATTTTCGATAATATCACCACCCACTTGTTTTCCAAATGTCTCAGGGTCACCAAATGTGTCAAGATAATCGTCCTGTAGTTGAAAAGCGAGTCCTAGATTTAAACCATATTCATATAATAAATCTGCATTTTTTTCTGATGACTCTGCTACGATGGCTCCCATTTTTAATGCAGCAGCAACTAAGACAGAGGTTTTTAAGCGTATCATGTTCAAATACTCACTAATAGTAACTTCTTTTCTAGTTTCAAAGTCTATATCTAACTGTTGACCATCACAAACTTCTATGGCAGTTTTACTAAAAAGGATTGCTAGTTTTTGAAAAATAGTAGGAGGATAATTTTCAAAATATTGATAAGCCAAAATTAACATAGCGTCTCCTGAGAGTATTCCTCTGTTTAAGTCCCATTTTTCATGAACGGTTTTTTTTCCTCTTCTCAAAGGGGCATCATCCATGATGTCATCGTGAACAAGTGTAAAGTTGTGAAAAACTTCAACTGCTAATGCGGCTGGTAGCGCTTTTGTATAGTTTCCAGACAAAATATCGGCTGCCATTAAAGTCAAAATTGGGCGAATACGTTTTCCAGAAAGTTGAATAATGTACTCTATTGGTTCATAAAGATTTTTAGGTTCTCTATTCCAATTTTTTTTATCTAAATATTCTTCAAATTTCGTTTGATATAATGTTAAATCCAAAGTCTCTATAAATTTTAACAAAAATAAGATTTAAGATTTGTATAAATGTTAAGAATGTTAAAAAATGATTAAACTTGGGAAACTATTTTTGTTTCTAAAGTTTCCAATGTAGATTTGCATTACCTTAATTATGAAAGAAAAAATTTTATTTAACGCATCTGAAATGTTTTTAAACTTCGGTTTTAAGAGTGTTACTATGGACGATATTGCTAATACTTCTGGAATTTCAAAAAAAACAATTTATGCACATTTTAAAAATAAAACAGAATTAGTTGTTGCGGTTACGCTCAATATATTTGATGTTGTAAAAAAAGGGATTGACGTAATTCATGAACAACAACAGAATCCAATTATTGAGTTATTTGAAATTAAAAGATTTGTAATGGAGCATTTAAAAGATGAAAAATCATCACCACAGTATCAATTACAAAAATATTATCCTAAAATTTTCAAGAACTTAAAACTCAAACAATTTGATGTTATGCATGGGCTAATTAAGGAAAATTTGATGAAAGGAATCAAGCAAAATTTGTATAGAAAAACAATCGATATAGATTTTATCGGTAGAATCTATTTTCAAGGGATGACTGGTATAAAGAATAAAGATTTATTTCCACTAAATAATTATTCAATGTTAACATTAACTAATTATCATTTAGAATATCATTTAAGAGGAATTTGTACTTCAAAAGGACTTGAAGAATTAAATAAACAATTAACTAACCAATAGATTTAACATTCAAAAAACACTCAAAAGAAATTTACAAAAAATATCAAATGAAAAAACACATCATATTAACCTCTATTCTTTTTCTAAGTTTAGTTATTCATGGACAAGAAAAAAGTATGATTGTCTCTCTTGAAGAGGCTGTAATTTTTGCATTAGAAAATAATTACAACATTAAAGAATCAAAAAACAGTGTCCTTTCAGCTAAAGAAACAGTATGGGAAACAACAGCCACTGGTTTGCCTCAAGTTAATGCGACTGTAAATTATCAAAACTTTATAAAACAACCTGTTTCATTATTGCCTGCAGCAGCCTTTGATAATACTGTTTCTGTTGTTCAAACTGTTGAAGATTATTTTGGTATACAATCTAATAGAGATCCAGTATTACCTCAGGGCTTTATTCCTGTCGTTTTTGGAACTCAACAAAATTTAAATGCTTCGGTAACCCTAACACAACTATTGTTTGATGGGTCTTATCTTGTTGGCTTACAGGCATCTAGAGCCTATTTAAAAATTTCAGAACAAGCTAATGAAAAAACAGAAATTTTAACAAGAGAAGCTGTAATTAACACCTATGGAAGTGTCTTGGTAACAGAAAAAAGTATAGCCATACTTAAAAGTAATCTTAAGATTTTAGAAAAAAATTTAAATGACGCTAAAAAAATTTATGAAAATGGGTTTAATGAACAAGAAGATGTTGAGCAGTTAGAAATTACTTATGGAACCCTAAAAAATCAGTTAAACAATATGCAAAGAATGAAAATTATTGCATATCAAATGCTAAATTTATCTATGGGACTATCTATAGATACTGAACTTATTTTGACTGATAGTTTAGACTCATTAGCAGAAAAAAATATTGATTTAGGACTTATTTCAGAATCATTTAACCTATCCAATCACATTGATCTTAAAATTGCTGAAAATGATAGAGAGTCTAAAAGATTAGTGATGCAATTAGAAAAAAGTAAGGCATTGCCAAGCCTATCTGCTTTTGTAAATTACGGAAAGCAAGCTTACTCAGATTCATTTACCTTCTTTGAAAGAAACCAGCAATGGTTTGGCTCATCATTATTGGGAGTTAGTTTAAACGTACCTATTTTTAGTAGTTTAGGAAGAAAGGCCAAAACAGCACAAGCAAAAATTGCTTTAGAATCTGCAGATATCAAGTTAATTGAAATTAAGCAACGTTTAAATTTAAATGCTCAGAAAGCAAAAAATGAATATCAATTAAGTATTCAAAATTATAATACTGCAAGAAGAAATGTAGACTTGTCTGAACGAATTGAGAGAAAGCAACGCACTAAATTTTTTGAGGGAATTTCTTCCAGCTTTGATTTGTTACAAGCTCAAAATCAATTGTACACACAACAGCAAAATTACGTTCAATCTATGCTAGACTTAATAGCTAAAAAAGCAGCTTTAGAAACTGCACTAAATATACCCATTAAATAAAAAAAATCATGAAAAATACATATCTACTAATTCTAATCACTGTTTTCTTAAATTCATGCAGTAACAAAAAACAACTTTCATTAGAGGAGGTTTTAGTAACTAATGATGTAGAATTGTTAAAATCTAGAAAATCTGAGATAGACGCTAAATTAGAAGAACTATCGTTAGACTTAGACCAATTAAATAATAAATTAAGTATTCTAAATAAAGATAGAAATACTCCTTTAATTACAACCATTACTACAAGTGAACAGAAATTTAATCACTTCATAGAGCTTCAAGGGAATGTAAAAACAAAACAAAATGTTTTGGTATATCCAGAAATGCCAGGGATTTTAAATAAAGTTTATGTAAAAGAAGGTCAGAAAGTCATAAAAGACGATATTTTAGCAACAATAGACGACGGAGGCTTGTCTCAGCAACTGTTATTATTAAAATCAAATGAACAATTAGCAAAAACAACATTTGAACGTCAAAAAAGATTGTGGGATCAGCAAATCGGTTCAGAAATACAATATTTACAGGCTAAAACTTCATATGATTCACAAAAAAATGCGACAAGACAACTTAAAAAACAGTTAGGTAAGTTTACAATTAGAGCACCTTTTTCTGGAATTATAGATGATGTTTTTAAAGAAAAAGGTACAGTGGTAGCTCCAGGACCAGGAGCAGAACTGTTTAGAATTATAAACCTCTCTAATATGTATATAGAAACAGATGTGCCTGAGAGTTATATCTCTAGTATTAAAAAAAATAAAATGGTAGAAGTAAATTTCCCAATACTTGGGAGATCTTATGATTCTAGCATTAGACAGGTTGGGAATTTTATTAACCCAAGTAATAGAACTTTTAGAATAGAGGTAGGAATTCCAAATTTAGATGGTGAAATAAAACCAAATCTTACTGCTAAATTAAGATTAAACGACTACTCAAACTCAAATGCAATTTTGATACCGCAATCAATTATTTCAGAAAATGCAAAAGGGCAACAGTTTATCTATGTTGTTAAAGACAACAAAGAAAAGAATCAAGTTTATGCTGAAAGGCTGGTAATTGAAACCGGAAAAACTAACGGAGATTTTATTGAAGTAACTAAAAATTTAGATGCTAATGTAGATATTATTCTAGAGGGAGCAAGAAGTGTGAATAATGGTCAGGTTGTAAAAGTCATAAATAAAAAGTAATTAAAAATGTCTAAGATTAATAAAAAAATAGATAAAGAGTTTAGGCTTTCTTCGTGGGCAATTAATAACAAAACTACTATTTATGTATTGATGTTTTTAATTCTTTATTTAGGTATTACATCGTATTTCACAATGCCTAGAGAGAATTTTCCTGAGATAAATGAAACAAAAATATATATCAGTTCAGTTTACCCTGGAAATACAGCAGAAGATGTTGAAAAACTAATTACGAACCCTTTAGAAGATAAGTTAAAGTCTGTAAGTAACGTAGTTGAAATTATTTCAACATCTCAGGAAGATTATTCTATCATAACCGTAGAGTTTGACGAGAATATTCCAGTAGAAAAAGCAAAACAAAAGGTAAAAGATGAAATAGATCAGGAGGTTGCTGGTGAAGATTGGCCAACATTTAATGGTGCAAAAGTTACACCGAATGTTTTTGAATTAAGTATGTCTGAGGAAGTGCCCATCCTAAACATTAATATTTCTGGTAATTATCCTGTCTCTAAATTGAAAGAATTTGGAGAATATTTACAAGATGAAATTGAGGATTTATCGGAAATTAAAAAAGTAGATATACGTGGGGCTCAGGATAAAGAAATTGAGGTAGCTGTCGATATCTATAAAATGATGGCTGCAAAAGTTAGCTTTGATGACATTACCAATTCAATTAATCGTGGAAATGTAACCATGTCAGCAGGGAATTTTATCACAAGCCAACAAAGAAGAACGTTAAGAATTATTGGAGAAATAGATTCTCCCGAAGAGTTACTTGATTTTGTGATAAAATCAGAGAAAGGGAATTCTATCTACTTAAAAGATGTCGCAAAAATTTCTTTTAAAGATAAAGACAAAACAACGTATGCTAGAGAAAAAGGAGCTGCAGTTGTAATGCTTGATGTTAAAAAAAGAGGTGGCGAAAATATGGTAGCTGCTGCAGATAAAGTGGGAGAAATTGTAAGATTAGCAAAGAAGAATGACTTTCCTCAAGACTTAGATGTTACCATCACTAATGACCAATCTCCTAAAACAATTGGTCAGGTAGACGATTTGGTAAATAATATCATTTTTGGTGTTGTTTTAGTAGTTATTGTCTTAATGTTTTTTCTAGGATTCAAAAATGCAATTTTCGTTGGTTTTGCGATACCAATGTCTATGTTTATGTCTCTAATGATTTTAGGAGCCTTAGGGTATACATTAAATACAATGGTTTTATTTGGATTGATTATGGGGCTAGGAATGTTGGTTGATAATGGAATTGTAGTGGTAGAAAATGTGTACCGTTTAATGGATGAGGAAGGGTTAACAAGAATAGAAGCGGCTAAAAAAGGGATTGGTGAAATTGCTTTTCCTATTATTATCTCAACTGCAACAACAGTTGCTGCTTTTATTCCCTTAGGTTTGTGGCCAGGAATTATGGGGCAATTCATGGTAATTCTACCTATAACATTATCTGTTGTCTTAGGCTCTTCTTTATTTGTTGCAATTTTTTTCAACTCTGTCTTAGTTTCTCAATTTATGAGTATAGAGGATAAAAATATGCCGCTAAAAAATATTATAAGAATAACAAGTATTATGGCGGTTATTGGGATTCTTATATTTTTCTTAGGAGGAGAGTATAAGGGGATTGGAACTTTAATTCTATTTACGGCTATTATGTTTTGGGTCTATAGATTTGTATTGAGAAAAGCAGCTAATTATTTCCAGAAAAACACATTAGTATTTTTAGAAAATTGGTACGAGAGACAATTAAAAAGAGCTTTAACTGGTTGGAGACCCTATGTATTGGTAATGGCAACATTTACTATTTTAATTGTTGCTTTTGTAGGTTTTGGATGGTCTCTTGCAGAACAAAGAACTAAAGTAGAATTTTTCCCAGATAACAAACCCAATCAAATTATTGTATATATTGAATATCCTGAAGGTACAGATATTGAAAAAACAAATGAAATAACCTTAGAGATTGAACAAAAGGTTTATGAGGTATTAAATCAAAAGAAATATATTGATGATGGTTATAATTTTCTGGTAGAGAGTACTGTTTCTCAGGTAGGAGAAGGAGCAGGAAATCCAGAGAAAGATGGTGGCTCTTCCGCAGAAATGCCACATAAAGGAAAAATTACTGCTTCTATGCGTGAATTTAAATATAGAAGAGGGGAAGACAGTGAAATATTACGTCAAAAAGTACAAGCAGCACTAGTTGGGATTTACCCTGGTGTTCTTATTTCTGTTGAGAAAGATGCAAATGGACCTCCTGCAGGATCTCCAATTAATATTGAGCTAAACGGTGAAGATTATGAAGAGCTAATTTTAACTGCCGAAAGAATGCGAGATTACTTAAACACACAAAGCATATCTGGAGTAGATGAATTAAAGATAGATGTAAATAAATCTAAGCCAGGAATGCAGGTTTTAGTGGATAGAAAAAAAGCTGGAGAACTAGGCGTTTCTACAGGTCAGATTGGTCAACAGCTAAGAGCTTCCATTTTTGGAAATAAAGCTGGTATTTATAAAGAAAAAGGGGAAGATTATGATATCTATGTTCGCTTCAATAAAGAAGATAGATACAACAAAAGTGCTGTTTTTAATCAAAAAGTGACTTTCCGTGATCAAGCAACAGGTAAAATTAAAGAGATTCCTGTTTCTGTAGTTGCCTCTCAAATGAATAGCTCTGGTTTTAGTGCCATTAAACACAAAAATGTAAAAAGAGTAGTAACAGTTTACTCTGCTTTGTCTCCAGGTGAAACAGATGCAGGAGCAGTTGTTTCTAGGATTCAAAACTCTATGAAAAATTTCAAAAATTTTCCTAAAGGTGTTAACATAGATTTTACCGGTCAAATAGAAGAAGAGAAAAAACAAATGAACTTTTTAGTAGGGGCATTTCTTACTGGACTACTGTTAATTTTCTTTATTTTAATTTTTCAGTTTAATTCAGTTTCTAAGCCAGGTATTATTATGTTGGCAATTTTTTTAAGTCTCATTGGAGTTTTTGGAGGATTGGTAATTTCTGGAGCACCTTTTGTTATCATGATGACTATGGTTGGAATTATTGCTTTAGCAGGAATTGTAGTTAACAATGGAGTTGTATTGTTAGATTATGCTGAATTATTAATCAGTAGAAGAAAATTACAAGATGGAGTCTCTGAAAAAGACTATTTACCTTTAGAAAGTTTATTTGAAACGGTAGTAAAAGCAGGGAAAGCACGTTTACGACCAGTTTTGCTAACAGCGATTACTACCATTTTAGGGCTGATACCTCTAGCTATTGGATTAAATATTAATTTTTTCACATTATTTTCAAATTTTGATGCAAATATTTATATGGGAGGAGATAATGTTGTTTTCTGGGGTCCACTTGCTAAAACAGTAATTTACGGTCTATTAATAGCAACATTCTTAACACTAATTGTTGTCCCAATTTTATTTTATTTAATCACTAAATTTAAAATGAGGATGAAAGGTTTGTTAAAAACCACATAAATTATTTTTGATTTTAAAATTAAATTTAAAAGAGGGTATTTCAATATGAAATTATCCTCTTTTTTGTATTTTCGACATCAATGTTTCAAAATAAAAAATCTTTTACCGTAGATGAGCTTCAAAGTAAAATGGAGCATTATTGTGTATACCAAGATAGGTGCCATCAAGAAGTTGAGAGAAAAATGAATGAGTACCAAATGATCCCTGAGGTCAAAGAAAAAATTCTTTTACATCTTATGCGTCATGATTTTTTGAATGAAGAACGGTTTTCTAAAAGCTTTGCTAGGGGAAAATTTAGAATTAAACACTGGGGAAAACAACGAATAATTAGAGAGTTAAAAATTAAAAATATATCTAGTTATAATATTAAAACAGCCTTGAAAGAAATTGACGAAGAATTGTATGTTGAAACAATAGAAAAAATAGCTGCTTCAAAAAAGATCACAATTAAAGAGTCAAATTTATTTAAAAAGAAGAAAAAAATTTACGATTCTCTTTACAGAAAAGGGTATGAATCCTCTCTAATTCAAGAAACGATCCAAAAACTATTTAAATAAAAAATATCTTTATAGCTATTCTTCTTTACTATTCATTTTTATTACATCATCAATAATATCATTTGGAATAGTAAGTGAGAGAACATAATGTTTTATTTTTAATTTTTCACCTACCAGTTCAATTACACCTGACCCTCTACAAACACCCATCCAGGTATCTAATAATTCATCAAACCAAATAAAATTTCCAGATTTATTAGTGTAAATATGACGTTCTAAAGGTTTAAAATCCCAAGCCTTTCCCTCATCAAAATAAGGTTTGCTATACTTTTGAAATTGATTTTTAGACCAGTTTTCAGTTGCATCTGTTCCTATAAATACTGAAATACTGTCCATTTTAGTGAAGTAATTTTTATAATTTGCTTTAGATGCTGCCTTATGCCAATCATTTAAAAAGGTGTCAATATTTTCTGAGCTAACTTTTTTAATTACATCTATATTATTTGAGCCATCTTTCTGACAGGAAAAAGTACTCACCACTAGAATTAGGAATACAGAAATTTGTTTAATTAGTTTTTTTCGTAACATCCTTTTTTCTTTTTAGATTATTTTTCCTTTTTTCTTTCAATAAATCTTTTTCAAAAAACATTTTTTTTTGAGATTTTTTTGAGAAATTCCTTTTCAAGTCTCCTTTTGATTTAATCTTCTTTTTTGATCTGGGAGTAAATTTTTTAATATCAAACTCTGTACTTGTCTTCTTTTTTGAAATCTCTTTTTTATAGTTTATATCTTCAACTGATAACTCTAATTCCCTTTGTTTTAAGGTAGTATTAATCTTTGAATTTATAGATGAAAATGCATTTAAAACTTTATCTATGTGGTTATTTACCTCATTGGCTTTAATTGCCGGAATTGAAGACATATCGAACAATCTGAGTGTTTGATTATACAATAAATTCACTCGAGCATTAAAGGCAGGTGTTTCAAAAATTACTGGTTTGAGACTGTCCACAAGGTTTTTTGCAAGATCATTCAATTCTCTTGAATTATTTAATGCATCATTTGGTGATATGGTGGCGAATTGATTTAAAAAAACACTTAGATTTTCATACTCTTGCCATTCTTCAATTTCTGTTTGATATTTAGCATGTATTTTAGAAATCTTTACATGTTTCTTTATTTGACTAAGTTGAGGTTTTTTAATTGCTTGTTTAGAATTTATTTTACCATCATTACATGATAAAAAAAATAAAGCGCAAATACTATAAATGATATATTTCATTGTTAATTAAAAGAATGTTTAAAAATACACAAAATAGATTATAAATAATAGAAGAAGTATAGCCTGTGTTTTTGCATATTTTTTACGGATAATTTAAATAATTGTTTTTAAATAATTGTTTTTTATGAATAGTTAAATTATTTACCTTTGGTTTTGTGAAAAATATAATGAAAGCATGATTCCAACTATACTTATTCTGGGTGCTGGTGGGCAAATTGGAAGTGAATTAACAGAAAAGCTTCGTACTATATACGGAAGTAATCATGTTATCGCTTCAGATATAAGAAATAACAACACTCAACTAGTGACTTCTGGGCCTTTTGAAATTATAGATGCAACAGATAAAGAAGCCATTTTAACCATTGTTAAAAAGTATGGAGTTACTCAGATATACCTCTTAGCAGCGATGCTTTCTGCTGTAGGAGAAAAATTCCCTCAAAAAGCTTGGAATTTAAATATGACTTCTTTGTTAGCGGTGTTAGATATTGCAAAAGAAAAACACATTAATCAGGTTTATTGGCCAAGTTCTATTGCTGCATTTGGGCCAACAACTCCAAAAATAAATACCCCACAACAAACTATTATGGAGCCTTCTACTGTTTATGGAATTAGTAAGCTTTCAGGAGAGTTTTGGTGTAATTATTATCACGAAAAATATGGAGTAGATGTAAGAAGTCTCAGGTATCCTGGAATTATTAGTTGGAAAACAAAACCAGGGGGAGGAACTACTGACTATGCAGTGGATATATTTTTTAGTGCCATAGAGCAAACGAATTTTGAATGTTTTTTAAGTAAAGATTCTTGTTTGCCCATGATGTATATGGAAGATGCCGTTGATGCAACTGTTCAGATTATGCAAGCAAAATCTGAGCAAATAAAAATTAGAACTTCTTATAATGTATCAGCTATGAATTTTACACCAAAAGAATTAGCCAAAGAGATACAACAACATATCCCAAAATTTTCAATTACCTATAAGATCGATTATAGGCAAGTTATTGCTGATAGTTGGCCTGACTCAATAGACGATAGTAAAGCTAGAGAAGATTGGGGTTGGTCTCCAAATTACACGCTTTCTAAAATGACAAAAGATATTCTTGAAAATTTATTGACTCAATAAGTTTATAATTAAAAATTTAAGACTACTTTCAATTGCTATAAAAAAAACTAATGAAAAAATATATTAAGGAAGGGCTTCAAAAAGCAATTTCTTATTCATCCTACAGAAAATGTATAAGTGATTTAATAGCATCCGGTAAATCAAGTGGACCAATACAGTCTGAAGATTTATTGAATTACAGTAAGTTAAATGATCGAAGAATGACGAGACTTGATAAAACAATACAACTTAGTCATGAAACACTTCTTGCATTAAAAAAAAATGATAAACCAATTACTTGGTTGGTATTAACAGAGGGCTGGTGTGGAGATGCTGCACAAGCACTTCCTGTTATTAATAAAATTGCTAATGAAAGTGATTTAATTACTTTAAAAATTATTTTTAGAGACGAGCATGAGGAGTTAATGGGTCATTTTCTAACCAATCAAGGAAAGTCAATTCCTAAATTAATCGTTTTAAATTCTGAAAATAATGTGCTAAACACTTGGGGGCCAAGACCCAATATAGCAACAAAAATGGTACAGGATTATAAAAATGCACATGGGCAATTAGATGCGGCTTTCAAACAAGAGTTACAAGTATGGTACAATAAAGACAAAGGTGTAAATATTCAAGAAAACATGGTAGGGTTACTAACAAATTAATTCATCTTAAGAAGGTTCTTTCTTTCACTATATTTACGCTATGATTACAGAATTTAATTTATTATCTGAGGAAGCAAAAGTTTGGATATATCCATCTAGTAGAAAATTTTATGCCAATGAAATTGATGAAATCGAGTTAAAAATCAAAAATTTTGTAAGTAGTTGGAAAAAAGAGGCCATTAACTTTAAATGCTCCTATCAATTTTTATACAATAGATTTGTAATTATTGCTGCAGAAGATGAGACTTTTTCAGTTACGAATTTAGACATGGATTCTCAAGTAAAATTCATTATTGATCTTCAAAATATTTATAAGGTATCCTTATTAGACAAAATGAATGTTTGTTTTAAACAAGGAGAATACGTTCAGTATAAAGAATTAAAAGATTTTAAAAAGCTTGTTAAGAATAAGGCTGTAACTGCCAAAACCATCATTTTTGATAATTTAATAACAAATAAACACGATTTTGAAAACTTTTGGGAGATCCCTATAGCAGAAAGTTGGTACAATAGGTTTTTCTAGTTAAAAATAGTAAACCCAATTCCTAGTGATATGTTATCATAATTACCATTTTCAAAATTTTTAATTTTCTTTTTATGGTAAATAATTTTAAATGTTGGTTTTAATTTGCTACCCGATTCAAACCTCCACCCAACTCCTAGTGCTCTATAGTCACCGTCTGAAAATCGCTCAGCCAGCCTCCATAATCTTCCTGTATTAAAAAGCACATAAAAAGCATCGTCTTCTTTTGTCCAAAGATTGTATTGAAAAGTAAAATATGTTGGAATTGTTCCTATGAAATAATCAAAATGGTAATCGAAACCTGTATTAAAACTTATGGCGATTTTCTTCTTATATTCATAACCAATACCAAAACGAATTAGTATTTCTGAGGGCACAAAGAAAGGTTCATCATTAGTATTGCCAAATTCAAAATTTTCATTTAATTTAAATGTCAAATTAGCATTGGTATCAAAAAAAGAGACTCCATTTTTTTGCTGGGAGAATGAAATTAAAATATTAAAAACAGTAAGGAATAGAAAAATAAATTTCTTCATAAAATTGGTTTAACCTATGGTTACAACAATTAGTCCAATTCTAATTTTTTAATAAAATCGTCAATAGAAAGTGAATTGTCAACAGAAAATTCACCAATTTTAGTTCTCCTTAAACTAGAAAGGTGCGCACCAGAGTTTACAGATAAACCAAAGTCGTACGCTAAAGATCTTATGTAAGTTCCTTTGCTACAAACTACTCTAAAGTCTACTTCTGGCACTATAGTTCTAGTAAGTTCAAACTCAGAAATTGATACTTTTCTTGTGGCTATTTCGGTTGTTTCACCTTTTCTTGCCAATTCATACAAGCGTTTTCCATCTTTTTTTATCGCTGAAAATATAGGTGGCTTTTGATCTATTTCACCAATGAATTTTTGGGCTGCTTTTGTTAAGACTTCGCCTGTGATATGATTTGTAGGAAACCTTTCATTTATTGCAGTCTCTAAGTCATAGCTTGGTGTGGTAGCACCAATGGTAAATGTTCCCGTATATTCTTTAATTTGTCCTTGATAGGTAGCAATATTTTTAGTTTCTTTTCCAGTACAAATTATGAGTAAGCCAGATGCTAAAGGGTCTAAAGTTCCTGCATGCCCAACTTTTATTTTTTTTAACCCAAATTTTTGCTTGATGTGCCAACGTATTTTATTTACAGCTTGGAAAGAAGTCCATTCTAAAGGCTTATCTATTAGCAATACTTGACCATTTAAGTAGTCTTCTTTATTCATGGTTAAAAGGCATATATAATCGCAATAGTTCCGGCAATTGCACAGTACATAGAAAAATAGATTAATTTACTTTTTTTAACCAAAGCGATCATCCATTTACATGCTAGTAATCCTGCTACAAATGCAGCAAAAAAACCAATAATCATTGGAGTTATATCTGATGAAATACTGTTAATTTCTCCACTAGATATGTCTTTAATCACTTTGCCAACAATTAAAGGAACTACCATTAAAAATGAAAACTTAGCAGCTTTTGTTCTGTCTATTCCTAATAAAACAGCTGTAGAAATTGTAGCTCCAGATCTAGATATTCCTGGTAAAATGGCTATAGCTTGAGATATTCCAACCACAATTGCATTTTTAAAAGTTACGTTTTTTGTGGTGTCTTTTGCTTTGTCTGCTAATAAAAGAAGCAGAGCAGTTATGAGTAACATACATCCTACCAAAAGAATTTGTCCTCCAAACAGAGAAGCAATTTCTTCTTCAAAAAAAAGACCAATAAAAACGGTAGGAATCATTGAAACAATAATTTTCAAAGAGAACTGAGTCTCTTCATTCCATTGAAATTTAAATAATCCTTCAAAGATTTCAAAGATTTCTTTTCTAAAGATTACTAATGTACTTAATGCTGTGGCAAAGTGTAATACTATTGTAAATAAAAGACTTTCTTCAGGAATAGAGTTATCTCCTAAGATAACTTTTGCTAATTCTAAATGACCACTAGATGATACAGGTAAAAATTCGGTAAGTCCCTGGATAATACCAAGAATAGTAGCTTCAATAATGCTCATATTTATTTCTGAGGGTTAAGGAGTATGGCGTAAATTTCTATTCCTAGGCCAATAATAACTAAAGTTGGTGCAAGCCTAATTCTTTGAAAATTATACATCGCTTCATTAAAAACCGCAGGATCATCACTGCCTCCTCCGGACATCATAATAAATCCAAAAGCTATAAAAGCAATTCCAATAAACATGAAAAGATAATTTTTCTTTCCAAAAAGAAAAACGGGTTTGGAGGTATGTTTGTCTTTACTCATAATATAACTAATAATAAAGTTCTTCTGTTTGTAAATTTAAAAAACGTTGCGTAGCGAAAAACGTACTCAACCATGAAATAATAAATGCAACAATTACTATTCCACTACTTATATATATCATAACGGAATAATCTGACAATAATTCTAATGTTGGTATTTTTTTATCAATGTAATAGATTACAATTCCCAGACCAAGAAATGAAATGAATGCCCCCAGAAATCCTAATTTAACACTTCTCCAAAGAAATGGTTTTCTAATAAATCTTTTAGTAGCTCCAACCATTTGCATGGTTTTAATATTAAATCTTTTTGAGTATATAGAGAGCCTTATAGAACTATTGATTAAAATTAACGCAATTAGACCAAAGAAAGAACTAATGATAAATAACCAAAAGCTTACTTTTTGAATATTTTGTGTTAAAAAAGTAACTAAGGTTTTATCATATGAAACTTCAAACACAAAACTATTTTTTTGAAATTTTTTTGAAATTTGTTCCATTTTTAATGGAGTTACAAAATCTGGCTTCAAATAGATATCTATGCTGTTTTTTAGTGGATTTGTACCTAAGTAAGCGATAAAATCTTCTCCTAGGTCTTTGGCATAAAATTTTGCAGCCTCTTCTTTGTCTATAAACACAATGTTACTAGTAAACTCCTCCTTTTTTAAAGAATTTCTTAAGTTTTTTATCTGTTCTTTTGATGTTTCATTTTTAAGAAACAATGTCATAACAATTTCTTCCTTAAAATGGTTGGCAACTTGAGATGACTTCAGGAGTACAAGACCTAAAAACCCAACCATAAACAACACCAAAGCAATACTTATTACTACAGAAAAGTAAGAAGATCTTAAACGGCGATTTTGGTAAGATTCAAATTTCGATGACATAATTAAAACATCTATGCTTGCAAGATACAAATTAGCACTTAAAAATTTCACTATTTAAAATTGGAAAAACTTAATTTTATCCCAAAAACAATATTCTTTTTTCTATAAAAACTATCTAAAATTATTCAATATCTTGACAGAGCTCAACCAAAACACCATTGCTAGATTTTGGATGTAAAAAAACAACAAGTTTATTGTCTGCTCCTTTTTTGGGAGTATCATTTAAAACAATAAATCCTTCGTTTTTAAGCCTAGTTATTTCTGAATAAATATCGGTAACTGCAAATGCAATATGGTGTATTCCTTCTCCTTTCTTTTGAATGAACTTAGCAATTGGACTGTCTAAGTTTGTAGCCTCAAGTAATTCAATTTTATTTGGTCCAGCCTTAAAAAAAGAGGTAGTTACCCCTTCACTAAGCACCTCTTCAATTTTATAATGATTAACTCCCAAAAGTTGTGCAAATAATTTATTTGATGCTTCTAAATTTTTTACGGCTATTCCAATGTGCTCTATTTTATTCATTAGTCTTTAGATAGGATTCATTATTTAAAAAACAGATTCAACCAAATTATACTTCATATATACTGCTTCTTCCAAAAGTAATGAATGTTTTGTTAATTATTGTAGATTTGCAGCATGGAAGAAACTAACAGACAACGAAAAATAGCAAGTGTTTTGCAAAAAGATTTAGTAGATGTTTTGCAAAAAGCTGCTCAAGATGGAATGCAAGGTGTTATTATATCTGTTTCAAAAGTTTCTGTAACGCCAGACTTAGGTGTAGCAAAAGTGTATTTAAGTGTTTTTCCCTCAGATCAAAGAACTGTTATTATTGAGGGAGTAAAATCTAATTCACCACTTATTAGACATGAACTAGCAAAAAGAACACGGAATCAACTTAGAAGAATGCCAGAATTACTTTTTTTTGGTGATGATTCTTTAGATTATATTGAAGAAATAGATAAATCTTTGCGAGGAGAAGATGTGAACCCTATTGAGGATCCAAGTATCTTACCAAAACGAAAAAAACAATAACTATCATCTCATTTGAATTTTCCATTATACATAGCCAAAAGATATCTATTTGCTAAAAGTGGAAATAACGCAATTAATATTATAACCATTATTGCATCTATTGGAGTTATTCTAGGAACTGCCGCTTTGTTTATCATTCTCTCTGGTTTTTCCGGTTTACGAACATTTAACTATGCTCTTTTAGATAGTTCTGACCCAGATATTAAAATTACCGCAACGGAAGGGAAAAGCTTTTTTTACGAAAATGCCATCAAAAACGTTGTATTGTCTTCAACAGATATTGTTGCTTTTTCTAAGGTAATAGAAGAACGAGTATTTATAAAAAACGGTGAAAAACAACAAATTGCATTTATTAAAGGAGTTGATGATACCTACACTAATGTAGTGCCGCTAGATGATGCAATTCAGGTTGGTACATGGTTGCAAAAAGAATACACTAATACCAGTGTAATAGGGAATGGTTTAGCATATAAATTAGCTGCCGGGGTAGAAAGTTTTGGAGAATATTTAGAAATTTTAGTTCCAAAAAAAGGAACTGGATTTATAAATCCTGCACGAAGCTTTAGAAGTATTAAAACACAAATAGTAGGTACGTATTTTGGGACAGAAGAGTTTGAAAATAAGTATGTTTTTGTATCCAATTTTCAAGCACAACAATTAGTAAACTATAAGAAAAATCAGTTTACAGGGATAGAAATAAAATTAAGACCAGAAATTAACGCAGCTAATTTTGCAGTGTCAATTCAAGAGAAACTGGGAAGTCAATATAAAGTTAAAACTAAAGCTCAGCTGAATGAGCTTTTTTATAAAGTAATAAATACAGAAAATTTTGTCTCGTACTTAATTTTCACGTTGATTGTCATTATAGCTATGTTTAATGTAGTTGGCTCTATCATAATGATGATTATTGACAAAAAAAAGAATTTAAAAACATTGTTAAGTGTAGGCGCTACATTGTCTGAAATAAAAAATATTTTTGTGTTGCAGGGTTTTTTACTGACAATAATATCTATGACTGTTGGGTTATTTTTATCAGTAATCATAGTAATTATCCAACAAAAATTCCAAATTTTTATGATCACATCTTCAATTCCTTATCCTGTAGAGTTAAGGGGTTCAAATTTTTTGATTGTAATTACCACTATTACAGTACTAGGGTTTTTAGCAGCTAAGGTAGCTAGTAGTAGAATTTCAGCAGGTTTTATTGATAAATGATGCTATTTATAAGTTGGAATCATGGCATTGCCAAAAGTTTCTTGAACCACATCAAAAGCAGCAAATACATCTTTTGGGTCATCACAGGTAACCATTTTTAAACGATGCTCTTTAAAATGAGGAATTCCTTTAAAATAATTGGTATAATGTCTTCTAGTTTCAACCACTCCTAGATGTTCTCCCTTCCAATCTATTGCCATTTGTAAATGACGACGGGCCATTTCTGTTCTTTCAGAAATTGTTGGTCCAGCAAGATGCTCACCTGTTTTAAAATAATGTTTTACTTCATTAAAAAACCAAGGGTATCCAATAGAAGCTCTTCCTATCATAGCTCCGTCTAAACCATAGACATCACGCATCTCTTTAGCTTTTTCTGGGGTAGTTACATCACCATTTCCAAACACAGGGATATACATTCTAGGATTATTTTTTACCTCAGCTATGGGTTTCCAGTCTGCGTCTCCCTTATACATTTGAGCACGGGTTCTTCCATGAATAGAAATGGCTTTACAACCTACATCTTGTAATCTTTCTGCAACTTCTACTATTTTTATAGAGTCATGATCCCAGCCCAAACGAGTTTTTACTGTAATTGGTAAATTGGTATGTTTTACCATGGCTTCAGTAAGAGAAACCATCAAGTCAATATTTTTTAATATTCCAGCTCCTGCACCTTTAGAGACCACCTTTTTTACAGGGCAACCAAAATTAATATCGATAATATCTGGGTTTGTTTTCTCTACAATTTCAACAGAGCGTAACATCGAATCTAAATTGGCTCCAAAAATTTGAATTCCTACAGGACGTTCTTTTTCATAAATATCTAATTTCATAACACTTTTTGCAGCATCACGAATTAATCCTTCAGAAGAAATAAACTCAGTATATACGACATCGGCTCCGTTTTCTTTGCATAAAGCACGAAAAGGCGGATCACTAACATCTTCCATTGGAGCTAACAGCAGAGGGAAATCAGGAAGTTCTATGGTATCAATTTTAACCAAGCTACATTGTTTTTTGCAAAATTAGTGTTTTTATTAGTCAGAGTCCAAAAACTGATGAATTCAAAAAATAATTAAAATACTCTAACGACATTAAATCCGAAAACCATATCTCCTTCTGCGCTACTCATAAAACCTGGTTCGTTACTAGATTGTGAATTGGTAAATAATAATTGAAATACATGTCCGCCAGTTTCAATGTCTAGACCAAAAGCATACGAATTATCAAAAGGAGAGCTTTTTGCTCTACTCATATTGTAAACATATTCTGCATTAAAACTCACACGTTTACTTAACTTATATCGTCCACCAACACCAAGTGCAAATTGATTGAATTTTTCTTCTGGTACAATATTTAAATTTTGAAGATTTTCTCTGATATATGTTGGAGCGAGTTGAAATGAAAATTTATCTGAAAATCTCCTAGACACTAATAATTGTGTAGCATAACTTTGACGATCACTAGATTTTAATTCTGGGAAAATAGTTTCATCAATTAATGTATTTCTATTAACCGTAGCATAGGTTACGAGGTTTACGGGGAAGTCTTTAGATTGTCTAGCCAAACGAATTTTTGCTGATGCAGCTAAGGTTCTGTTATATGATTCTCTACTGATACTAAATTGAATACCTTCCCAGAAAGAGTAAAGCAATTGAATTTTAGTACTAGCTTCATCTAAACCTAAAAAAGTATCAAATCCATCTTTCAAAGGACCAAATCTGTGTGAAACAATTA
>ERZ807291.2832-NODE-2832-length-25456-cov-11.118657_pt1 | contig 25456 bp, 26 predicted proteins | sample MGYA00521257_ERZ807291 | MGnify/ENA primary metagenome ERZ807291 (study PRJEB31413, sample SAMN03169783) | marine metagenome | biome: Marine; feature: Water; material: Subsurface seawater | place: North Sea | collected 2011-04-28 | depth 1 m m ... | reverse complement strand
GAAACCCTTAACAAGGTCATGCAGGTTCAAAAACAACTGATTCAGGAATTAGGACACGAACCAACCCCTGAAGAAGTTGCCAATGAAATGGGTCTAGCGTTGGAAAAGGTTCAGGGAATTATGAAAATGGCACAACAGCCCATTTCCTTACAAAGCCCGGTTGGTGACAGCGATGATACAAACTTTGGAGATTTCATTGAAGATAAGGGGGCTGAAAATCCCTATGACATGACTGCATATTCGCTCCTGCGCGAAAAAATCATCGATGTTCTTGATTCTCTTACCGAACGAGAACGTAATGTATTATCTCTACGCTTCGGTTTAAAAGACGGCTACAGTCGCACATTAGAGGAAGTTGGCAGACAATTCAAGGTCACCCGTGAGCGCATTCGCCAAATTGAGGCAAAAGCCCTGCGTAAAATGAGACACCCAACGAGAATTCGTCAATTACATGGTTTCTTTGAGGCTGACCAAAGCTCTGTTAATAAGCCAAAGCCTGAAGCACTTCGACAGTTAGGACTCTAGACCTTCCCGAATAAACTATTCTTTATAATAGACAAAAAAGTTGCTTCAACCTTATTCAAAAGATAACTTACAATCATGATCAATTCTCCAATTCAATCACTTGCCTTCATCGGAAACTTCGGTGGCGGAGAAATTATACTTATCTTTCTTATCGTCCTTCTGCTATTTGGAGCTAAGAAAGTGCCCGAGTTATTTCGCTCATTAGGTAAGGGCGTGAATGAATTCCGCAAAGCCAAAAATGATTGGGAGCAGGATATAAATGAGGTCATGAATCAGGAACCAATTGAAGATCATGACTTCTCAAAGTCAGACGACACAAAGGCTGAGAAAAGTGATTCAGTTTCCCACGAAGGTGAGAAACAAACAGTAAGTTAAATCTCTCTCTAGCCTCCTGCTAATACAGGAGAAAACCCAGCTTGCTTGAGCCAGTGGTAAACATCGTCTCTGCGGTCACCTTGGAGTTCCATGGTGTTTTTATTCCAAGTTCCACCGGTTCCCAAAGTCGTTTTTAAAGTCTTTAAAGTTTTTGCTTTTTGGCCGGGTCCAAGATGAGTGGGAAAACCCTGAATGGTCGTAACCGTTTTCCCTCCCCTTCCACTCTTCTCACGCCTTATTTCCAATCTCTCGCCCCGGCCCAGGCATACATCTTTTTTTATTTTAATTTCCTTTGCTTGGATATTCTGTGGTGGCGCATCCGGTAAGCCTTGGGCATTCAAGAAAGAAAATGGAGAGTCAGCGAAATTTTCATCCTCTGCTGACATAGATACTCGACTTTTTTTTCTCCCGCTCATGCTTATTTACCACATATTCCCTTTTCCGGTTCATTACCATCAATCCAAATCAGGGCTTTTTCATAGCTTCGATTCTCCAGGAAGTGTTTCAAACGTGGATGCAGATCATAGGCCGGGTCTTTCAACATTGCATCCAATTTCTGCAAAGCTTGAGTTAAGCTCCCCTTGGGGGCTTCGGTTGGCTTAGTTATTATTTTCAAATAGTTCATGATTTCATCCATACAATCTTAAACAATGATCTTTCTAAACATTGCCAAGCTCAATCCTATCAATTAGAATGAAACAATCCTCTAATCATGAAAAATATTTGTATAATTGGCGGTGGAATCTCCGGGTTAACCGTCGCATATGAGCAAAAAAAAGCAGGAAACCATGTCAAGTTGCTTGAATCCAATGACCAGGTGGGTGGAGTCATCCAATCAAAAAAGGCAAACGGGTTCCTGTTGGATTACGGTGCTAACACATTGAATGTTAGGTTAAAAACAACAAAATCTTTCCTCATTGATTGCAAAGCCTGGGATGACTGTATCGATGCAAACCCTCAGGCAAGTAAAAGAATGATTATTCGAGATGGGAGAATAATTGATTTACCACACAGCTTTGCCTCCTTTATCACCAGTCCCTTCCTGTCCATAAGAGGAAAATTAAGAATGCTCTGTGAACCCTTCATTTCTCGGGCCAACAATGCAGAAAATGAAACTGTAGCCTCCTTCATTTCAAGAAGGCTGGGCAAGGAAGCACTCGATTATGCAGCAAACCCGTTTTTAGCCGGAATTTATGCGGCAAAGCCGGAAAGTTTAAACCTTAAACAAGCATTTCCCAAAATGTGGGAGATTGAAGATAAATATCGATCATTATTTTTAGGTTTTCGTAAAAAAAGCAGACAGGCAGATAATCCAAATCTCAAAAAGCCACGCCTCGTTTCCTTTGCTCAAGGTATGGAGGAACTGCCCAAAAAGATGGGATCTTTCTTAAGAGATGAAATATTCTGCAATCAAACTGTGAAAAAAATTTGCAGAAACTCGAATGACTGGAATGTCGATGTACAAATGCAGTCAGGGGAAATTCGTAAAGAGACTTTTGATCAAATTATTTCAACTGTTCCTTCCCATAAAATTCTAAGTTTGAAATGGGAGAATATTAAAGGGATGGAGGAATTAGATACACTGGCATCATCCAAACACTTCCCATTAGCACTGGTTTATCTCGGCTTCAAAAGAGAGGATATCAATCATCCCCTCGATGGATTTGGATTTTTAGTACCAGAGATAGAGAAATTAAACATCTTAGGCACTCTTTTTTCAAGTACTCTATTTCCTGAAAGAGCACCAGATGGACAAGTTCTATTGACCACTTTTGTTGGAGGAGAACGTAATCCTGAATTGGCGAAACTACCCGTTCAGAAATTAGTTCACCTTGTTCAAAAGGAATTATCAAAAATCCTGGGAATCAATGGGGAACCTAGTTTTCAGGAAGTAAAGCTTTGGCCACAAGCAATACCTTTGCCTGATTGGGAAATGGGAAACCGGAAAAAAGCAGCGGAAAAACTATCGAAATTGAACCCGGGCCTTTCTTTTTCAGGCTCATATCTTTCAGGTGCTTCATTACCAAACTGTTTGGAAGCAAGCTAATTTGATTTTATTTTACCCCATACTTTTCCTTGGAAAGATTGCATCAATAAGGTTTACTGATTGATTTAAATTTAGTGAACCTAAAATTCTAAACACTAAACAAACATTATGTCCGCTAACAAATCAACTAAACAGGCAAAAACTGTTGTCATCCTTCTCAATATGGGAGGCCCTCAAAGCAAGGAGGAAGTACACCCCTATCTCAAAGAGCTTTTCCAAGATCGCGAATTATTAAAACTTCCCTTTCAAAAAATTCTGGGGAATTTTATAGCATGGAGAAGAACGCCAAAAATCCATGAGCGCTACGAAGAAATTGGACATTATTCTCCCACGCTTAAAATTATGGAAAAACAAGGTGAAATGGTTTCCCATAAACTTGATGAAATACATCCTGAATCTGCACCTCATGTATGTGTTTCTGGATTTCGTTATTCTCCACCAAGAACAGGAGAAATGATTGAAACTTTTAAAAACGCAGAAAAAATTATTTTATTTTCTCAATACCCCCAGCATAGTTGTTCGACCAGCGGGTCATCTCTATGTGATGCCTACCGTTGGCTGGATCAAAAAAGTGATAGCGAGTACAAAGATAAAATTTCGGTCATTGATCAATGGTGGGACCGGGACGATTACTCTGAGCTTTGGGCTTTTCTCATTCAACGAAAATTTGAAGAGATGAAAAAAGAAAATGGATTAAAGGATGAGGATATTAGGATTATTTATTCCGCTCACAGCCTGCCAGAGTCTTACTGCCTGGAAAAAGGTGATAAATACAATGTCGAAATTCAAGGATCTGTAGATAGAATTGAAAAAATTTTACAAGATCGAGGATTGAAACATGAAGGAGCTTTAGCCTGGCAAAGCAAGGTTGGCCCCCAACGTACAAAATGGCTAACTCCAGGTACCCCAACCGTAATTGCTGAAACCAAACAAAAAGCCATCCTCATGGTTCCAATTGCCTTTACCTCGGACCATATAGAAACCTTGGACGAAATTGATATAGAGTTCAGAGGATATGCAGATGAAGTTGTAGACCATTTCGAACGAGTTGACTGTTTCAATGTAGAAGAACAATTCATCGATCTTTGCGCACGCTTAGTGGTTGAGCATATCGAATCGAATTTCAAATCGTCTATCCGTCCTTGTTGCGTAAATTGTGAAGGCAAGGATTGTTCCGCTATGCGTGAATATTTTCGTTCAGAGCCCGTTCATCAGACTGCGTAATTCATTCGCTCAAATCGCCTAGATCGAAAATTTGCCTTCTTAACCTCCTGGAAACATTAATTTGCCAAGATGAATGTTAATGATGCTCGGGATCTACTTTGGTTAGCTGGTGGGTTATACGGATTAGCTTTCGCAATAGGTTTTCTCAAAACCTTTAAGATTAACTGGGCTCCTTTACACGAAGCTCCCCTCGCATCTATTTCGCTTGGCTTTATATTCCATACCCGTGCTCTTTATATTCGCGGATTGGAGGTACATGGCTGTCCATTAGGGAATGCACTCGAGCGGACTCAATTCATACTGTGGTCGCTCATTCTCGCCTTCCTGATTCTACGGCTCATTTGGCGACTTGATTTATTGGGTTCTTTCTGTGCGGGGCTCGCTTTTGGAGCAGGTTGGCTCTCCCTTCTGATTCCGAATTGCGATCCCAATTATTGGCATGCTGCAAACTATCAAAAATTATTTTCAAATCCATGGATCGAATTACATGCATCGATAGCCATTTTCAGTTATGGTTTGTTCTTGCTGCTTGCGATTGTCAGTGTGATGTACCTCATTCAAAGAAAAGCACTTCTATCCCGCAAATTTGATAAACTCGGTTCCTTCCTACCTCCTATTCAGGACTTGGAAGTTGCAGCGATGCGCTTGCTCTCCGTGGGCGTTCTGTTCCTCACAATTTCAATCCTTGTTGGAGGAATGCATTGGACTAGACACCCAGAGTTCGTATCTGCAGGAAAGCTCGGAATTACTCTTCTGCTTTGGCTCGGATATACTGTTGTTTTCTTTCTTCATGCCACCCGTCGACTTTATGGATCTAAGTTCGCAAAGGTTACCATTCTGTTCTTCATCTTTGCTATTGCCAGCCTTACCCTGGTTAATTCACGCACTCGGGAAAAATCCGCAGGTAAATTATCAACCGAAACTTCCAAGCAAAACCTTCAGTTGTGAACGGCAAAGATAATCAATCCCTTTTTTTATTAGGTAGCTCTCATCAAGTTGCGGATCTTTCCGTGCGTGAACGCATAAGCCTGCCTCCGGACTCAATTGATGAGTTCTACAACGGTTTAAGTGAAATTCCCGGTCTGGACGAATGCCTTCTTCTTAATACCTGTAACCGTACTGAAATTTATGGTGCAACTAAAAGCAGTTGTTCGCTCGGTTCGATTAGTCAGTATCTGAGCGAATTTCGTAAGCTTGAGCCAGATTTTTTACAACGATACAGTTACCAACGAAGTAACCATGAAGTGATCAGCCACCTTTTTGAAGTGACCTCAGGAATTGACTCGCAGATGGTTGGAGAAACCGAAATCCTTGGGCAGGTAAAAAAAGCATACAACGATGCCTTTAAAAGAAATGTCTCAGGAAAAATGCTCAATCGGCTCTTTCAAAAAGGGTTTCAAGCAGCTAAATGGGCAAGGACTAATACTGGTATATCACGAGGTCAGGTAAACTTGGGAAATGTCTTATGCGAACTGGCCAGAAGAATCTTTGGAAAAGTGGCCAACTGTCGATTACTCGTTGTTGGTGCCGGTGAAGTAGCGGAAAATACAATGGAAGCATTTAAGTCAAGAGGTTCACAGGCAATTACGGTTACAGGAAGGACATTTGACTGGTGCCCACTTATTCCCAGGAAGCCAGATGAGTTAGCAGAAAAATTTGGAGGGTTTGCGGTTTCATTTAATCAATTCAAAGAATCCATGCACTTATTTGATGTTGTTCTTACCTCAACTTCAAGCGGGCAATCCATGATCGACTACAAAGATATCCTGCAAACTATGAAAAAAAGGCCATCTAAACCACTTTTTCTTATCGATGCCGCAGTACCAAGAAACATTGATGAACGAGTTTCTAAAATTGATAATGTTTTTCTTTACAACATGGACGATGTATCGGCGATCGCAAATGAGAACTTAAAATCAAGAATGAACGAAGTTGACCGCTGCCGTGGGGCCCTTGCACATCGGGCTCAAAAGCTTTGGGAACAAATGACTCAACAAAGAGAGGCCACCTGAATTAGCCACTTTGCCGCACCTCTTTCCGTAGAACAGGTTAAGCATTTTAATAACTTTTCTGAAACCAAGGCTGATTTTTCCTCTGCCTCATTATCGAGCAAGATTGAGCTCATCGCTTCGGCAAGCTGCTTTCCATTGGCCTGCCCCTGAATAAACTCAGGATACGGGGGATCGTCGGGTAATAAAATATTCGCCATTCCTAAATAAGGTATTTTTACCAGGATGCGACCAAGGAAATAAGTAAGAGGATGTGCCCGGTATGCAATGACACCAGGGATACCAGAAACCGCACAGGACAGGGACATCGTGCCCGAACTCATCCAAGCAGCTCTTGCACTTATAGTAGCATCCCCCTCCACCACTAGAATTTTTGATTTAATTGCAGTTCGTCCATTCAAAATTCCTTCCACAACCTTTCGAATTTTGCTATCCGGCACAGGTAAGCTGGCCTGTACCTGAGGAAAATCTTTGAGTAATATTTCATATGCATCCAGAAAAACCGGTAAAATTCTTTCAACTGGTTGCCTGCGACTTCCTGGAAGGAGAAGAAGAGGACCATTTGAGTCATAACGCACAGAAGATTGATAGGAGCTCTGAGCAAAAGGGTGACCGACAAAAGACACAGGTAACTGTGTATCGTTATAACAATCAACTTCGAAGGGGAACAGAACCCCTAATCCATCCAGAATCTGCTCCATCACAAATCTACGTTTAGGCTTCCATGCCCAAAGTTGAGGGCTAATATACTGAAAGATTTTGACTGTCCCCCCACCTTTACAGGAAAGCCCTAATTTTTTGAGCTCTTTTGCCAACCTAAGGTTGAAACCGGGATAATCTACCAAAAGTATCGCTTTAGGTTTATATTCCTTTATCCATTTCACTGAACTCGCAAAAATATCTCGAAACTCCTTATAATTCTTCAATACTTCAAACACACCAACAACCGCATGATCCACTAAAGGATAGACCAGATGAGAACCTTTCTTTTCGAGGCAAGGTCCTCCAATAGCAGAAATGCTAAGAGAGGGAATGTGTTTTAATAAGTCAGCAACCAAAATAGAGCTATGCTCATCACCCGAAGCCTCCCCGGCAATCACCAAAAGATCCACATTTGAATCCGGGGGCGAAGAAAAATGACAACCAGCCTTCAACTCACCAAACTGCGTTAATTTGCTTGGTTATTAAAAGAGCAATTTCAAGGGCAGTCTTTCCAAACGATCCATCAGTTTTTGGAGTTTTTGCACCTGAAACACATTGAATAAAAGCCTCTAACTCGAGTGCAAGCGGTTCTCCTTTCTCAACCGGTACATCCTGCTTATCTAATGCACCACCAACCTTCTTAATCAAATGGCCTTTTTGGTTCATGAAATCAAGTGATAAATAACCACTATCCTGAAATACTCTTATTTCACGGGCTTTCTTTTCGCTTACTCGGCTTGCGCTCAGGTTGGCTACACATCCATTCTCAAAAACAATTCGAGCATTCGCAATATCTTCCGTTTGGGAAAGAACACGTACTCCGATTGCGTCAACTTTAGATATTGGGGAAGATACCAATGCCATTGCAATTCCAATATCATGAATCATCAGATCAAGAACTACCCCCACTTCGGTACCTCTGGGCTGAAAAGGTGCCAGCCGTTCAACCGTAAGATATTTAGGCTTATCGACAGCATCTTCTAAAAAATTCATGACTGGATTATAGTGCTCAATATGGCCGACCTGCACGATAGAATGATTTTTCTTAGCTACATTTAAAATGTTTTCAGCTTCTGCTAAAGACACACATAATGGTTTTTCAATCAGTACATGACATCCGGCATTCATCAAGGGAATCGCCACTTCTGCGTGTCGGTCGGTCGGAGAAACGACACTGACCACATCACAAGATGCTCCAAGCTTTTCGAGTTCAGTGAACTCCTCACATTCCTGATCAATAGCGACTTGACTTCGGGCATTTGCATTTGGATCAAATACCCCAACGAGTTTACAGCTAGATAGAGAGTTATAAATTCTTGCATGATGTTGCCCGAGATAACCTACACCTGCCACCCCGCATCTTATTTTGTTATGCTTTTCTTCAACCATAATCATTGATTAACCTATTCGGTTTGTAATTTTCCTTGCTTTAAAAAGAGAGAATCGTCAGTAGACTGAGCAAAAGACGGGTTGTGGGTCACTAAGATTAACCCGGTATTTTCTTGTTCACAGCTTTTCAATAATAAATCCATCACCTCGCCTCCGGTTGTCTCATCCAGGTTTCCTGTTGGTTCATCAGCAAGTATCAGTTCAGGTTGATTAACCATAGCCCGGGCAATCGCGACTCGTTGACGCTCGCCACCGGATAATTTTGTTGGAATTTGCTTTTCCTTATTGTCCACTCCCATTTTACACAGTAGATGACGGGCCCGTTCACGAGTTTCCCTGCCATAAGCCCCAGCCAATTTTGCTGCCATCAGAACATTTTCTAAAACATCTAACTCAGGAATTAAATAATAAGCTTGATAGACTACCCCGAGAAACAAAGCTCGCTTGCGTCCGTCCGTTGAGGTACAGGCAGCGGACGCGTTCATTTCATAACCGCCCCAGTTTATTTTCCCACGATCTCCTGTCTCGATCCGGGCCAATAAATTTAACAAAGTTGTCTTCCCACAACCGGAATCGCCCCGAATGCTTAAAGACTTTCCGGCAAGGAGTTGCAGGTCAATATTCTCCAATACATGAACGCGTTTTTTTTCAAACGGAAAGCTTTTTGCCAAGCCGTTCGCTTTAAGAATTATCTTCTCTTGTTTATTCACTTCGCAAAGCGTCTGCAGGTTTCAGTCGGGTGGCCCGCCATGCGGGCAATAGTCCAGCAAGGGTGGATACAAGAACAGCAAAAAAAGCAAAGGAGATAAAGGTCGACAGGCTACTCGCAGATTCCCATGGATAATAGATATCCAAACTATAAAAGTCATAAAACTGAGATACCCCCGCCTGCCCCTCTTCACCGGCAATTTTCTTGACAATAAAAGTCATTAACTCATCTCGAAACCTAATAAATAAAAGAGCAAAGCCGCATCCCAAAATCGCACCCAGCAGACCGATAATAAAACCCTGCAAGCAAAAAACTGCTCCGACTGAAACCCGACTTCCCCCCATCGCCACAAGCAAACCGATTTCGCGAATCTTACGTAAAACTGAGGTCATGAGTGCAATAGCAATGGCAAAAGCTGCAACCAAACCAATGGGGACCATAATCAAAATCATGAGATATTCTTCAAATTTAAGTAAATCGAAAAACCACGCATTCTCAACAAACCAAGGAACAACTCCCCACCCTTCACCGAGGAACTCCTCCAAATCCATACAACACTGTGCCAGTTCAGCTTCGCTTCTCGCAACTGACTGTAGAGCTTTTAAGTAAAATCCGTCAATCCGACCTTCTTGGCCTCGCATATCTTGCATAAATCGCATCGTACTGATCAATGCTTCTGTATGGAATCCCTGCCAGGCCACTTCAAAAATGCCCCCGATCTTAACTTCGCGCGGTGGCACCATTTCATCAGCATTTGCTTTTTCAATCATGCTAGGGGCAAAAACTTCGATAGTTGAGCCCCTGAATACATGAAATTTAAAATGGTCTCCCTTTTTAAAAGGCTTGGGACCTGGGACAGCTTCAAAAACGGGCATACCAAGCCCCAGATCAATGGGGCCATCTGATATATTTCCCATAAATTGCTCTTCACTATTCATACTTCGAATTGTAAATTCCTGTGGGTTTTTAAAAAAAACTTCCCATTCACCCGATTCAACAAATGGATCTAACCGGGAGACAACCATTTGTCCCGAGGGTGAATTATTACTTTTATTAGAATCGTAAAAGCGAATAACTGTTGGAGGACGAACACCTAAACGGCTTGCCACTTGAGAACTCACAAAGACGACCTCATCCTCCAAGCTCTCAATTGTGGGAACTGGTGTTACATCCTCAGCATCATGCGAGTTCATCTTTTTCGCTCCTCCCTGAAGGAAAGAGTTCACTTGAAGAACCCGATTATCCACAGTTGGTTCAATTCCCATAGAAAAAGGAATCGAATGATAATCACCATTTTGTAAGAGCAGTTGCCCGTGAAGGTAAGGAGTTACCGCCTCAATGGAGGCGTGTTCTTCAATTTTCGTACGCTGTTCACGCCAATTAGGTGAAGGCTTCCATGAAATCACCCGTCCGTGCCCTTGGGCATCAATGATATCGTTCCTGAACTTATTTTGAAAACCCTGCATAAATGCAATCACGACAATCATTACATTTACCCCAAGAGCAACTCCGACTACCGCTAAAAGCGAAAAAAAAGAAACTTTTTTTTGACTTGGAAAAAGTTGTTTCCAAGCCAGGTAAAGGGGCCAAGGCACTTTCATTAAATCCTTAAATTATTACTCTTGCTCAACCGGTTCAGTTTCCAACCGGATACTTTGGTTTAAATCTGGAATAGTAAAACCGATAGACCGCAGGGGTTCTGTCCATTCATTCCATTGTTCGATTACATCTTCATCGATTTCAGGTAAGGGATATTCATCCTGGAAAAAACTTACATATCCCAGGTAAACTGCCCCGACCACTAAAACAATCAATATTAATTTAATTAACCCTTTTAAAACGGCAAATAAAAGTAATATGCAAAGCAAAGCCAAGGCAAAGCTAAGCAAAGGATTACTTAAAATTCGTTCAAGAAGGATTTCCATATTTGTATGCTGTTCTAGAGTTTGTGATGGTACAATGAAATTAATTAAAGATTAGATTCACTACTTTCAGTTGAACGGAGTTGGGGTTCATACCGAAAACCCTCGTGCTTTAATTTAGCTTCCAATTCAATCATATCCCGATTTAGCAACCGAACGGCAGCCTTTAACCTTTTGGCTTCTTCTTGTTTTACCTTTAGTTTGGCTTGCCAAGTAATTTTATCACGATCTGAAATAAAACCCTGTTTTGCAGGAAAGCGAATATCAAAATTTTGATATTTTAAAAGTTCGCGCTCCAACATTAACTCTGAACTTGTTGCTTCTTTTGCTCGAATCTCAGCCTCAACAATAATCTTTCTTAAATTTAACCATTCTAATTCCAATCTGTGAGCAATCAGGGTTTTCTTCGTTTGAACCAATTGTTCATCTAAACTGGGTTCAGTACTATTTGTGAAAAGCGAAGCACGGGAGTCAATACCCTGAGGCGGAGGTGTACTGTTGCAAGAAAAGAGAAGTAGTAAACAACTACTCCCAATTAGAAAAAATTTTACTTGGAAACCCAACTTCCTGAGGAATTCTTAAACCAATGCCCTGACTTCGCTTTACTGGCTAAACCTTTAGCAAATTTCTTTGCCACATCACCAGGATCACCCCCCGTTTTTTTAGCGAGTAATTTAAAAAGTTCACTTCGGTCTTTATTTTCCAGTTTAACTAATTTTTCCAATTCGGAAGTAGGATTCTTCGTGCGAATGAGCAGTTTTCCCTCAGTACTTTCACCAATCGTACCATCGCTTTTCGCGGCAAGGACATCAGGCAAACGAGCCTTCATACGGTTTGTCAGATCTGAATCTGCGTGAACAAGTGCAGTAATCCCGAAGGACAGGGCAAAGAAAAGTAGGAAATTTTTATAGTTCATTATTTTAAATTCTAATTTAGTTAGAGGAAGGTTCATCACTGTATAAATCGTCGAGGAAGTCGTTCACCTCTTTTTCGATCTTAATTGAAATATTATGATCAAGTGTAATGTGATGTTCAGTTTTCATAACTGTACATCCAAAACTGCCAATTATGCAAAATATGAAAGTGAAGCGGAATAAATTATACATGTTGATAAATTAAGAATATCCCTGATATCCTGCAACTGATAATTTGAAAAGGAATTTTATAAATCAAGTTTATCAAAGTTCAGTTTGTGTAAAATCTCAGCAAGCCCGGCTATAATTTTAGGGCGATAATCCAAAGAAACCTCAGTTTTTTTATCAATCAAGGATTTCCCACGAATTGTGCCAGAAATCTGCCTGTCTTCGCCTTTAACCTCAAATATTAACCTGAGGGACTCCAAGTTGAGATTTTCCAGTGCCAGTTCGGTCATCCTCATTCTTTTATACTCTTCAGAATCCACCTCAATCCCATTAGTTAAAAATCCATTTGATTTATATTTTAACTTTGCACTAGCAGTTGGATCCAACTGCAAATAACCACCTTCAAAGTCCCAATTTCCCCCTTGCATGATTAAAGGGATACGTCCAGAAAAAGTACCATTAACTTCAACATCTAAACCTTCAATTAAATCAGCTATTTCCTGACCATTGACACCGGTCAAACTCGTGCTTATTCGTATGCCCGCTTGATAAAGGTTGAATTGACTCTCTAACAATCCAATTACTCCTCCATACAGATTTGCATAGGCTTCCACGATTAAGAACGTACCATCGGGTAAAATTTGAAAACTAAAGTTGCCATCCTTCAGTTCAACTCCGCTCACAGAACAACGATCAAAGCTAAGTGTTTGCGTTCCATTTGTTTCCAATGGTTCGAGCGAATTTAAATTTATTTCCCCATCCAATCCAATAAGGATAATTTCATCATTAGGTAAAAATAAGGAGCTCTTATTAAAATCAAAATGTAGTGCCCCGGGCATCATGGAAGGAATCTCAACCATTATGTTTGCAGGATTAAATTCAATTATGCTTTCGCTTAGTTTGAATGAGACTGTGTCCAGTAATATATGCCTAAAATCCCGCACCCTGAAAGTTAAGTCCAAATTTTCCAATAACACTTCATCGCCAAAAATTACTCGTTTTCCAGAAATAATTTGAGGTGTACTGATTTGTGGTAACAAATCCAAATCCATCATTCCGAAATAGGAAAATTGAACAAAAGAAATTCCCAAATCCAAAAGAGAAGCATCAACCGGGGGTATACTTAGTTTAATTTGATGATCCTGCAAAAACAGGAAAGAAATAACTCCATCATAAAGCTTAAATAAATTACCTCCGTAAGAAAGTTCATGAAATAATATTTCCAACTCCTTGCCATAGGGAATTTGCAGGGGATCACTGAGATCAAATTCCAAGTTTGGGAATCGCACCCCATTTAATTCAATTGGTGGCAGTTGCCCCTGTGTTTTCAGATAATTCACACGTGAACTCAACTCGGTGGAATTTCCCTCATGAGAAACTGCAAGATTTATACCCTCTGCCAGTAGAATATTTTCATGATTGATGTTCGCATATGAATTAACCACCCATTTATGATCATTTTCCGGAGTAATAAAAGTAATCAATTTGGATAAAGTGAAATTATTTCCACCTATTTCGAGTCCGATATTCGATCCATTTAATTCCAAAAAAACATCCTCCAAGCCATCTGGTAAAACACGGCTAAATATATCAATTAAGAGTTGGCCTTCAGAAATACTGACTCCTTCAGGCACCCGATCCTGCAGTCTACTGTCAGAAGAAATTTCGTCAAAAAGTTGCGAGATATTTTCAATTTCAATCACCCCGGCTAGAAAGGTTGAATTTTCTTCCCTACTCAAACTCAGCTCTGCCGATCCAGTTACTGAATTAGCACTTCCTTCCCAAACAAAATGAATAAGATTGTCTAAGAAATCTGCGGCGAGTCCAAAATTAAATTTTGTGGAAATATTCTGATCAATAAGAGTAAAGTCTGAATTTCTCAGCCTAAAATGAGAAAGAGGTGAATTGATGAGCAACTGATCAATAGAGTCGAAAAAATAACGATAAGAATTTGTAGATTCTGTACCCTCTGCCTCTTTGTCCGTATCGGTATTTACCCTCCCCGATAATCCAGTTATGGAAAGAGCATTTATTTCACCCAAAGCAACCGTGGATGGATCGTAAAGAATATCAATTTGCTTAACTCGTAATGAATTGCCCTGATCTTTAATGGCCAAGTCCAAAACCTTTGTTTTCCACGGATCCAAATCCGAAACATGCATTTCAAAGTTTTGCAAACCGGCTCCTTTGGCCATTTTCACAACACTCCATTCTAGTAAAAAGGGTAAACTGTTCCAAATTCCAACAAGTAAAAGTAGGGACAATAAAATCACTACAAGTAATGCACGAGAAATTGAAAACTTTTCCCGAAAAATTGATTTTAATTTAAACCACACAGATCAACAAGATGCCAAGTTCAGCAAAAGTTAAAAGCTCAAAAGAAAAAATTTCGTCACTTGTACTTGTCATTGAGCATAATTAACTAAATAAAAGTTTGAATATGATCAAAGTTGGATTTATCGGGGCGGGAGATATTTCACTCCTACACAGCGAAGGCGTGCACTCAGCTGAAAATGCTGAACTTACCGGGATTTGGAATAGAACGCGTGAAAAAGCGGAAGAAAAAAGTAAGCTTTTTAATTGTCGGGTATTCGATTCGGTTGAGGATTTAATCAAGGCAGTTGATGTGGTCTATGTTCTTACCAATATGGAAACTCATCATCAATATGCCCGTCAGGCAATTGATGCAGGTAAACATGTGCTAGTTGAAAAACCGACTGCGGTCACCATTGATGAAATTGAGGATTTGAAAAAAGCGGCTAGTGAAAAAGGCGTGCAGGTCGCACCAGTACACAACTATATCTACGAACCTTCTGTTACTCGGGCAAAGGATTTAATCGAGAGTGGAAAAATTGGGGACTTAGTCTCCCTCTATGTTCTTTACAATATTCATCATCCAGAATCAGTCGCCGCCCGCTACCCCGGTGTCATTAGACAAATCCTGACTCACCATGCTTACTGCACGCTCTATTTAGTGGGGCAACCGAATAAGATATCATGCATGAAAGCAACGGTGAACGACGGCACCGTGCCTCAGGAAAACATTGCCATGGTCACGATGAAAATGAAAAACAATGCATTATCCCACCTTTGCGCAAGCTTCGCAGCCGATGATCATGCGGGTGACCCTTGGACTTTTATGATTAAAGTGGTAGGCACAAAAGGAGCGACTCGTTACAGCTACCGCGACTGGGTTGAAAATACTCCAGCCGTTGTTCATTCTCAGACATACTCCGCTTATCCATATACGATTCGTTCCATGGGTAAACATTTCCTCGAGCAGGTAGTGGGAAAAGGAGAAAAACCGCTTTCCACTTTGGACGATGCATCCACCTGTATGAAAATAATTGAAGCCTGTGAACAATCAGTAAGCGAAGAAAGACACATCACTCTTTAATTCTTAACTAAACCAGAACATGAATGGAATTATCTCGATTTGGAGGGATGCACTTCATCAGGTTCTTGATATTTATGAACGGAAAAGAGGTTCCATCAAAATCTTTTTTCCTCTTCTGTTTCTGTTTTTCATCATCTTAAACATCGCCTGTTATTGGTGGGCAATTTATACGGCTTTTCCCTTCTACATGCAGACACATGAAGCCTCCCATTATATTAAATTACAAATACCGGTGGGTTTTCTCGGTGCCCTTTTTGACAGCCTCTCCTTCTTTGTCACTATTTGGATTATAAAACGTGCTCTCGCTTCGACAAAAACTTCAGAGTATGTTTTTCATTTATCTCTGGATTTGGTGATTGCGATTTTGGCCACGCTTTGGGTCTTATTCGTTTTCAGTTTTGGAGGCTGGTTGATTAGCCTTTGGGAATCAGCTCCGGAGCAATTAACAGAACGAGGAAATAAATACACCGCCCGTGCAGTTCAGGCACTTAAAGATCCAACAGGCAGGGAAAACGCAAAAAATATTTACTTCGGTCTCATTATGGGAATTTCCGCAGCTCTGCCCACATTCCTTCATGTGACTCTCTTTATTTCATCCCTTGTAAGAAAAATAAAGATTACCTTATTTCCCAAGAAAGCAATCGAGCCAATTTCGCAGGATGAGGTTATGAAAGATTGATCTCTTGCCTTTCTCTAAAATTTCTCTTCAGTTAATTCTTAATGAAAAGAAGAGATTTCATAATAAACGCAGGCGGGTTACTTGTAACCCTACCCTCTTTTGCACGTTCTTCCAATCTTCCTTACATGGATCAAATTGGAATTCAACTTTACACACTTCGTAAAGAAATCAGTAGAGATTTAAAAGGTACGATCAAGGCAGTCGCCGAGGCAGGGTACAAACAGGTTGAACCCTATGGCTTTCCCTCTGCTCAATCGATTGAGATGATCAAAGAAGCCCGCAAATGTGGAATGAAAGTCAATTCATCCCACTTTGATTGGAATTCTGTCTTACATCCCGAATTTAAGGGAGTGCTTCCATTTAAAGAAATTCTATCTCTTGCAGGAAAGCATAAATTATCCCATCTCGTAATTCCCTATCTAGCAGAGGGAGACAGGAGAAATTTAGATGCATATAAGAAAGTAAGCGAGTCTCTTAACCAGGCTGCTGAACTTTCTTCATCAGCCAATATTCAACTCGCTTACCATAACCATGCGTTCGAATTCAAGACCATGGATAAGGGAAAAAGTGGATACGATATTTTCATAGAAAACTTTTCGTCTAAAATGGCATTTGAGATGGATGTTTTTTGGGTCAAACTTGGTGGAGAAAACCCCGTTGCCATGATTAAGGAACTAAAAGGCAGAATTTCCCAGCTTCACCTCAAAGACTTGAAAAAGAAATCAATTATTCCAAATTTTGGAAAAGTGACACCCGATACTTTTGATGAAATCGGAGATGGTATGATTAAGATGGAACCCATTATGAGAATTGCTCAAAAAAGTGGGGTTCAACACTGTCATGTTGAGCAGGATCAATCGCCTGATGCGATTGCAAGTATTAAGAAAAGCATCCAATATTTAAAAGCCAAAGCATTTTGAATAAATACTTAAGCCTTCTTTGTTTTTCGTTTTTTTTTGCTCAGGCAAAAATAGAAAACATTCTGCTCATTGTATCCGATGATTTAAAAGCCGATGCCTTGGGGTGTTATGGTAGTCCGGTCGCTCAATCCCCGAATATCGACCAATTAGCAAAACAAGGCACACTCTTTCAAAATGCATATTGCCAGGGCACGGTGTGTCGACCATCCCGAGCCAGTTTTATGCGTGGGCGTTATATCGGAAAACAAGAAATTACCTGGGGTGAACATTTTCAAAAAAATGGATTTTCCAGCACCCGGGTCGGTAAAATTTTTCATATGCGGGTACCCGGTGATATTATCGCTGGTACCGACGGTCAGGATGTTCCTGAATGCTGGTCGGCTAAGTATAACATGGCGGGTAAAGAAGCGCACACTCCAGGTAATTATGCCTGCCTGAACCTAAATAAATTTACAACCGAGCTCGAGGGTAGACAATCCACCCAAATGCCCTACAGGATGTTTGTCACAGTTGATTATGAAGGCGATGGGAGTGATCAACCGGATTGGAAAGCGGCAACCAAATCCATCGAATTGCTAAAAAAGTTTAAGAACGCTGAGCAGCCCTTTTTTCTGGCCACAGGTTTGGTTCGTCCGCATTACCCCAATGTCGCACCCACTCAGTATTTCTCAGCATATCCCTTTAAACAGATGAACTTACCCTTCGTTCCTACGGGTGACTGGGAAGACATGCCAAAGGCAGCTATCTCGGGTTCTAATTCAAAACGCTTTGGTATAGATAAGTTTCAAGATAACCAGAAACGCATGTGGGCAGGCTATCTTGCCACGGTTACCTTTATGGACGAACAAGTGGGTAGAATCCTCCGAGTCCTAAAAGAACTTGGTCTGGATCAAAATACAGCAGTCATGTTCACAAGTGACCATGGTTACCTCCTTGGCGAACATCACTTTTGGCAAAAAGGAAACCTTAGGGAAGAAGTAACTCGGGTACCGCTGATCATAAAGTCACCGATTGATAAACCGGGCATCAGTACTTCTCTGGTCGAACTGGTTGATCTTTTTCCAACAGCATGCGAAATGGTTGGTGTACAAGCACCATCATCCGTACAAGGCTCCAGTCTTCTTCCCATTCTCAAAAACCCCAAAATTGAAGTTAAGAAGTCAGCTCTATCCTTTATCCCCAAAGGAACTTCTATGAGAACTGAAAAATGGGCATACATGAAATATAGAGATGGGGCAGAAGAACTTTACGATATGAAAAACGATCCCAAGCAATTTAAAAATCTCGTTTCAAACGATAGTTATTTTGAAGTTTTAAATAAACTTAGAACTCAATTTAAAACCAGAAATAAATCCAATTAGTTTTCGGGGATTGAAATGGTCTCCCTTGAGGCTTCAAGAAACAAATCACAGAATGCATCCACAGTGTCGGTAATGGGCTTGGCATAACCTCCTCCCATAAAAATAAGTAGAGGAATATCCAAGTTTCTCCTCCATTCAAAAACCTGCTTATTTCTTCGATCAAGCCCCTCGCGCGATAGGCTAAGCAAACCCAATGCATCCGAGGCCAATCCATCGACCCCCGCTTGGAAGAAAATAAGGTCGAAATGTTCACCATTCAATTGCTCCAAAACTGAGTCGAGAACCTGGAGGTATTCTTCATCTTCAGTTCCATCTGGAAAACCAATATCCAGATCACTTCTTTTTTTTCGGAATGGAAAATTATTTCCCCCGTGCAAAGAGGCCGTGTAAACCCGTTCATCACCGGCAAATATTTCTGCAGTTCCATCACCCTGGTGGACATCCAAGTCCAAAATAAGGATGCGGTTTATATTCTTTTGCTGCAGAGCCACTTCCGCACAAACCGCTAAATCATTAAAAATACAATAACCTGCACCTTCGCCACGAAATGCATGATGCGTACCACCAGCCATATTACCTGCGATGGCAGCCCCATTAAGCAACTCCCCTAATGAATCCAAAGCCCCTCCCACCAAATGCATGGTCCTAGGCAAAATCTCAGGTTTCCAGGGCTTCAAACCAATTCGGCGGATTTCTTTTTCAGAGAGGGAACTGGAAAGAAACCGGTCGACAAAATCTACCTCATGTACCAATAAAATCTCTTCGCGATTCGCTAACCGTGGTTCCTTAATTTGTATATTTTGCTCAATATCTAAGCTAGGTAACTGTTCAGCGAGTAAACGATACCGATCAACAGGAAAGCGGGCCGTACGGTCTAATCCGTCAGAATACAACGGGTGGTAATAGAGAGAAAACTTGGGCATAAAGCTCAAGCTTAATTATGTTTCCTTATTTGTCCAACACTGCAGTCAGGGGTATTACAATATTTATGAGTTTTCAAAACGCTTTTATAGGATCTCTTGTTGCCGATGCGGTAGCCATGCCCGTTCACTGGTATTACAATAGAAATGCCCTAGACTCGGACTATGGTGACTTTGATCATTTCATGAATCCAAAGAATCCACACCCTGACAGCATACTTTGGCGTTCAAAATACCAGCCAATAGGTGAAAAAGATGACATTCTACATGATCAGGCTAAACACTGGGGAAAAAGAGGAGTACATTATCATCAGTTTCTCAAAGCCGGTGAAAATACTTTGAATTTAAAATTAGCCTGTGAACTATATCGTACGATTATAAAACATGGAGAATTTAATAGCGAGGTATGGCTCAATCGATACGCAGAAGTCATGCTCACTCCCGGGTGGCACAAAGACACCTACGCTGAAGAATACCATCGTGCTTTTTTTACTAATTATGCACGGGGGAAAAAGCTCTCAAATTGTGGTATTGAAGACATTCATATTGGAGGACTCAGCTTAATCCCAGCCCTTCTTGCTGGACTGGAGGCCATTGATAAGACTGCTGATGATTATTTATTTGAATCAACCCAAATTTTAATCCAAGGGACTCACACCCACCCGGCAACCCTTGGAGCGGCTCAGGATCTGACTCGTATTTTAATCGCATTGAATGAAAGAGCAGAGATTAGGAGTATCCTGCAAAACCTGAGGCTTTCCAATGTTCCACTAAATTCAATCAGAACTTGGGAAAACATGCCCGACCGAAAAGTGGTGGGGGAAACTGTAAGCACGGCTTGCTACTTACCAGAATCCTTCACCGCATCGCTTTATTTCGCATGGAAATATTTTGATGATTTTTCGCTGGCAGTTCTTGCAAATGCAAAAGCCGGTGGTGATAACTGCCACCGTGGAGTGGTTGTCGGTTCCATCGTTGGCATGCAAACCGGCATCCCTCAAAAATGGGTCAAAGAATTGCATTCCATGGAAGAATTGAGATGCGATTCCAAATAGTACAAAAGAAATTCATTTAAAGCCTTAATCTTAACTGACCTGTATCCTTTTGCTTTTTTCTTCCTTGAGTGTTCTTTCGGGAGCCATGTTTCTTTAGGGTCTTCTCAGTATCAATCCTAGCCGTTTGGCTTTTACGGATGGAAAATATCCTGGCTTTCATATCTTTTGACCTTTCGGAAAGTCCAACCAGAGCAGAAGAATATTCTGGAAACCTCATTTCACTGGCCCTGGCAATTTCCACACTCGTGCGATCTGAAAGTTCAGGCACCCAACGCTTAACAAACTTAGCATCTGGGTCCTGATCCAAGAATTGCTTCATTGGACTGTAGACACGAAGGGTGTTGAATCCAGTAACACCTGCCTGCATTTGCAATTGGGAAATATGAATACCTGGTTCATAATCAGTAAACAACTGGGCCAAAGGTTCGTGAATGAATCGCCAGGATAGATGTAATCCGAAGCAGGCAAAACTGACCACCATTGCCCTCATCCGAAAATTCATAAAGCCGGTATCTCCCAAACACCTCATACAAGCATCAACCATCGGATAACCAGTCTGTCCAGTTATCCATGCTTCCAAAAAATCGGATCTGTCCTCGTATTCCAAATTCTCAAATGCCGGGTTAAGGGTCCGTACTTCCATCTCCGGACAGGATTCCAACCGTTGAATAAAATGATCCCTCCAATGCAATCTAGACTCAAATGCACGGAGGCTTCTTTTCCATCCGCCCATGCCTTCCTGACTTGAGATCTCTTTTCTTTTGGATTCCAATTTCGCAAACACTGTCCGTAAACTCACGGTCCCCCAAGCCAAATGAGCCGAAAGCCTTGAACCATGAACAAAAGCTGTATTCGGAGATGAAATTCCTCCCGAGTAATTCACCCCACGCTTTTCTATAAAGGAGCCCAGTGTGGCCCAAGCCCTCTTTTCAGAAACGGGTTGGATAGATGGTAAAAGAGCGCACCCGGAAAATTTGGAGAAGAGACTGCAAAGGCTTTTCCATTCGAGGTTTTCAATTCTCAAACTTTTTAGAGAGGGACTTACTATTACTTTAGGTGCAGGTATAGGTGAGGATTTACGAAGGTCGCCCTGTTTTGATTTTCTTCTACGCCCCTCTGCACTATGACCACGCACAACCGAGCTTTGGCTGATCTCGCTCCAAAAAACCCCGCGGTTTTTACACCATTTTGCAACCTCCCGGTCTCGCTCATAAGAAATTAAATTTCCGGTTTCCATATGAGAATATAAATGAGTGAAAGAATACTCCTGAAAAAGAACTTCCATTTCATTGACAATATCTCCCGAAACTACCCGTAAAAAACCTCCACGATTTTCTACATTACTACGAAGTTCCTCTAATGCCTGCCATTGTGCCTGCAAATGAAATTTTGAATAATCGCCTCCATTGATAATCTTGGACTCCCAGCAAAAAAAAGGGAGAACTTCTCCACAACCCTTTAAAGCAGAATGAATACATTCGTTATCAAAAATTCTAAAGTCTCTCTTAATCCACCAAACCGCTTTCATCCGCTTTGCTTTCTTTTAGATTCCTTTCTGCATTTATCAGAACAATAAACAATTTGGTCCCAAATCCCTCGGGATTCCCATTTTTTCCGATTCTCAAAAGATCTCTTACATACAGGACAAATCTTAGAAAATCTTAAGGGGCGGGGCTTCATTAATATTGCAGGTATGAAATTATCAAAACAACAGACCAAATCCATGTACGGTACCAATTAGTCGAAATGAGCTTAGAAATCTCTCTTTCAACTTTTCCATACTTGGTTAATTTTTGATGACAGGGGGCAGATATTAAAAAAGTAAATATCCATGCAGATAGAACGAATCCTAGCTTGATCCATTCTAAATGACTGCCAACAAAGAAACAGGCTGCTGCTGACTCGAAAACTTGAGCAATTATGAGCGGGAGTACAAAATAACTTATCCTTTTACAATATATTTTGTGCCAAACCTGGAATTGATCCTCAGTAATATAAAGAAAGACCGGGTAAATGATAATTTGGACAAGCCATATAAGAACAAACATAGATAGATCGATTGCCAAAATATGTTCATGCACAAATTCGAGTATTAAATTCATAAAAGATTATTATTTTTGCTTAATGATTTTGTCATGATGCCGATATGTAAGTAAACCGATATCCTTTCCCAATGACAAATTCATCCAATATATTTTTGATTCTTTCTAGAATCCTGCTTTTTTTTACTCCATCTATTCTTCTACTTTCTTGTGCTGAAAAAAAGGTGGAAGAAGACTCCAATATTGAAACCATAAATAGTTCCGAAAAAAAACATTTTAAAATTCTGATTTTGGGTGATTCTTTAACCGAAGGTTTTGGTGTTGATGAATCCGACTCCTACCCCGCCCTACTTGAATATAAGCTCAATACTGAGATGCATTCTAAAACTGGTAACAATTATAAAGTTATTAATGGTGGAATCAGTGGCTCTACTACGAGTGGAGGAGTATCCAGAATTGAATGGTTCCTTAGATCAAAGCCGGACTTTCTTATTCTCGCCTTAGGAGGAAATGACGGATTAAGAGGAATTCCCGTCGAGAAAATCAGGGAAAACCTTGAGAAAGTGGTTTTGGCCGCGAAAGAAAATGGTATTCCAACTTTACTTGCAGGGATGAAAATCCCTCCCAATTACGGATTAGCCTACAGCTTGTCATTCTCCCAATTATTTCCTACTCTTGCTGATACATTTGACATTCCATTAATTCCCTTTCTTTTGGAAGGTGTTGGTGGAAATCCAGAAATGAACCTTCCCGACCGAATACACCCCAATGCTCGGGGACATAAACTGATTTGCGAAATTGTATACCAAGCACTCAGTCCAATTTTAGAATAACTCTTTCTGTTATAATCATGCAAACTCTTCTAGACTTAAAAAAAATCACTAAAACTTTTCATCAGGGCGAACAGCGGGTAGAGGTTCTGAAAAGTGTTAATTTGTCTGTAAAACCAGGCGAACGAATTGCCATTCTTGGTCAGAGTGGAACGGGAAAATCCACCCTGCTCTCAATCATGGCTGGATTAGATCACCCCGATCTTGGTACTATTGAAGTGAACCAACAAAATCTTGCCTCGCTTAATCAGGACGAATTGAGCCGATTTCGCTCCAAACATATTGGCATAGTTTTTCAACAATACCACTTAATGCGCCATTTGACCGCTTTGGAAAATGTGGGTATCCCCTTGGAACTCCAAAGAATTCCGAACTCATTGGAAAAAGCACGAGAAGCACTCAACCTGGTCGGATTGTCCCATCGACTCGCACATTGCCCGGCCCAGTTATCGGGAGGGGAATGCCAAAGAGTGGCCATTGCCCGGGCTATGGTTTCTGAACCCAGCATCATCTTAGCCGATGAACCATCAGGTAATTTAGACCAAAAAACAGGAGAGGAAATCATGGGGTTAATCTTTCGATTATGCAAAGATCGTCAACAAACCCTAATCCTGGTGACTCACAACCAAGATCTTGCCCAAAAATGTGACCGCACCCTAATTCTATCTGAAGGCATGCTTAAACAAGATGTCCATAAAGAATTGAAGTAAGACATATGAATTTCCTATTTCGGAATGCCTGGCGGGAGATTAAGAATAACCGAACTTTCTCTCTTTTTTATATCGTCAACCTAGCCCTTGGCCTGGTTGGTTTTTTGACTATTGATTCGTTTAAAAGTTCACTCGATGAGAAAGTTAGTTTGGAATCAAGATCGCTGCTCGGAGCGGATTTTGCTATCCGGGCAAGACGCCCCCTTACACAGGAGGAAAAAGAAAAAGTAGATAATTTCATTCCACCGGGTACCAAGGAGGTCAAAGTAATTGATTTTTACTCCATGGCTGCAGCTTCATCCGGTCGTTCACGACTGGTTAAAGTGGTAGCAATGGAACCAGGTTTTCCATTTTATGGAAAATTTGAACTAAAGCTCCAAGGGAAAGTCGCAAAATCTGCCAACGAATTACTCCATAACCGGGAAAATATTTGGATCTACCCAGAACTCAGAAATCAACTGGAAGTTGATCTCGGAGAAATGATCAAAATTGGGGAGGCTCAATTCAGGGTAACTGATTTTGTGATGAATGACACAGGTCTCCAGTTTCAACCCGCTGAACTCGCGCCCAAGGTCTTCATAAGTAAAAACAACCTCGCTAAAACCAACCTTTTATTACAAGGAAATACGGCATTTCATAATTCCCTATACAAGCTCCCTTTGAACAGCGAAGAGGAAAAAATTATCGAAGCCATAGAAAAAGGGATCACCACCCCGGATATCCGAATTTTCTCGCATCAAAAAGCTGGACACCGAGCCGGTAGATTACTCAATTATCTTTCCGATTTCCTTAGCCTCGTCTCTTTAGTCGCCCTCTTCCTTGCCACCCTTGGTAGTGGCTATCTCTTTCATGGTTTTATTGTTAACAAAACAACGGATATTGCGATCCTGCTTAGCCTTGGGGCAACCAAGCGAACAGCCATTTTCACTTATGTTATCCAATTAATGCTCCTGGGGCTTTTTGCCTGTTTACCTGCACTCGTTTGCGTACTTCTTCTCCTACCCATTGTCTCGGGTGCGCTACAGGGATTAATGCCAAGTTCAGTCGATGTATTCATAAGTACTCAGACTATTATTCTTGCATTTTTAGTTGCCATTCTTGCCGGTTGGTTGCTCGCCCTGCCCAGCCTGCAAAAAATTAAAAGGTTAAACCCAGCCAACCTTTTTCGCGAAGCCGCACGACCGGGCAGTTTCACAGATAAAAAGTGGATACTCGCAATCATTCCCGCTGTTTTGGCCTTCTGGGGCTTAACTCTCTTTCAGTCCAATTCATGGAAACTGGGTAATCTTTTCTTTATTTGTTTTTTAGTTTCAGCCATCATACTCTACGCAATTGGTGGTTTTTGCCTGAGAGGAGTTGAAAAATTATTTAAAAGATCATCCCTTTCCTTACGCATGGCCACCCGTTCATTAGGTAGAAATCGATCTCATTCGGTTACCGGTTTCTTGGCATTAGGCTTGGGCGTTTTACTTCTTAACCTGATTCCTCAATTTCAAAACAGCCTGGAAAATGAACTCGGCTTGGATAATCCATCGGGAAAACTTCCCAAGCTCTTTCT
>ERZ807291.2815-NODE-2815-length-25556-cov-122.307439_pt1 | contig 25556 bp, 19 predicted proteins | sample MGYA00521257_ERZ807291 | MGnify/ENA primary metagenome ERZ807291 (study PRJEB31413, sample SAMN03169783) | marine metagenome | biome: Marine; feature: Water; material: Subsurface seawater | place: North Sea | collected 2011-04-28 | depth 1 m m ... | reverse complement strand
GTCGAGGATATAAAACTGGGCTAGCGTTGGCTACCGCAAACCGTCGTTTCCTTGAACGTCCCAAGTTTCCAAACCGCCCATTCGACTGTGAACACGCCCACCGCATGACATCGCGAGCGCAAAGACGATTTCCTCTGATCTCGGTCCATCCGGAAGCCCAACCTCGATCCCATCAAAATGGCTACGCACATAGGCAGCGTTGATGTGCCCAAGGGGCACGTCAAGCCGGCTGCCAATGCCGCCACGCTTCATGCAAGACGGCACGATTGCATTTGATCTGCCCAGCAATTCGCGCATCGCGTAGCCACCTGGCACATGCCAGAGAGCGGCATGTTCCAATTCACCACTCTCTCCGACGATGGCCCCTTTGCCGTATCCGTCAATGCGGTCTTTGCCGCCAAGTGCTGCAATCAGTTTTGCGCTCATTTCTGCGCCAAGAGGTTTCAGATCCTCCATCGCGGGCTGCAAATCCACCTCAAAGCGGCCCGCAAAAGGGTTGGACACACACGCCAGTATCGCCCCCAAAGTGCGCGGTGTTTCGGGCGCAGGTCCACCATCGTGCTGCACTTCTTCGATGATAAGCTGAATCTTGCGAATGATAAATTCAGGCATGGGCGAGGGCTCCTGCAGCGTTGGATTGAAAACTGTTCTGGGTAATACGAGATTGGCCTTGTAGCGAAATTGCAACCGTCTTCACTAGGCCGCGTGCGGCACAGTCGGACGCAAAACGTGTCCCTGCTTGCAGCGCCTTATCTACATCCAACGCGGGCAAGTGCCCCACATGAGTTGTGACAAGACGCTTCCCTAGGTCGCTGTCCGGGCTTAGCAGTGTGGCCGGGCACCGACCTATCGCGGTATGGCCTGGCAAGTTGGTGGCATTAGCAATTAAGGTTGCTGCCACGTCTGCGGCTGCGGCCGTCTTGGCAACTACACTGACCGCATCGGCGATACCAAGCGAATGGCTGCGGCCCTGCCATCCCGACGTGGCAATGCCGCGCGCGCTGTCTCGAGAAGTAATGGTCAACAGTCCTGCGGGGCTAAGCACTTCAAAGATTTCGCCCTCGGACAGGTGAAAGGCAATGTCGCCACCGTTGTTCACATAGGCCTTTTGGGGCACTTTGCCCGACAGCGTTGCCGCCAGAACTTCATCCGCAACGGCACCTGCTACTGCGGCCATCGGGGTGACAAAGACATCCGGATATGAACGGACCGCCTCGGCCATACGTTTTGCCACCGGACCTATGAAGCAAACATCTGACGTCAAAGGTCGGCGAAGAGCGTCAAGCTCACTCATCAACCCGATCAGAATGTTTTGAAAGTGATCGATTGCACGTTTAAAACACAGGTCTCGCATTTCCCCAGACACCCCGACAATCAGGTCAATGGGACCGTGGTGCAGGTGTAACCGCTTCCCGTCCGGTAAAAGCTTGGCTTGAGGTGCGGTCCAGCTCATGGGTCCTCTCCGATCACGCGCACATCCGCCCCGTATTCGCCGCCGGTTTCCAGCACGTCGTCCAGATTGCGGATATGCGCGTTATGTCCGCCCAACCGCTGATAGGCATCGCGCCGCGTGGTAAATTCAAGCGGAGCCACAAGCGCAGGCGTCGGGACATATCCAAAGGCCCCATCGGGAACTTCCATCACATCCACCATCACTGTGATACCTCCGCCTGGCCATCTGTATGTGGGCGCGCCACCAATCGTCACGCTGGTTTCATCACTATGGACTGATCGGGTCAGATGGATAGGATTATCCGTCACTCCAGACCGTAGCGATCCACCAGCGCCGCACATGAACAGCACCGTACACAAAGCCGGTTCGCAGTTTTGTGCGATTAGATCTACGGAAGTTTGCAATGCAGCGGGCATCGGTAACATCACTGGCTCCAGCGCATCATTGAGCACATAATAGCCCGCGTGCTCGCCCGTGGTTGACACCATGAGCAATGACAGTCCCGCTCGGGCGCCCTTTGTCGCCCGCCACTGACCCAATATAGCCAGAGGGTCGTCAATGTTCGTGCCTCCCCAACCGTTGCCGGGCTCTGCCACCTTGAAATAGCGACCAGGGGTCGAGCGTCGGCCATTGATGCGGATGCCTGTGGCCGCCCAGTCAATGACTTTGCCAGCCTGATGTTCTGACACGACGCCCGTGATATGGTCATCGACCACAACAACTTCATCGACCAGCCCTTGCCATTGCGACGCAAACATCCCGATGGTAGCGGACCCACAACCGACCCGCATGCGTTCTTCAGCTTTGCCATCTATGACTGGCGCGCGGCCTGCTTGCACGATGATGCTTGATCCGCCGTCAATAGTCAGCTCGACCGCCTCTTTGTTGCACAGCCGCAAGAGTGCGTCGCACGTTTTGCGCCCTTCGGGTTTTGAACCTCCCGTCAGGTGATCAACACCGCCAAGCGACAACATTTGCGAACCGTATTCGGCGGTCATAACATGCCCGATCGCCTCGCCGTCAGCGCGCACGGAAGCGGCCTCTGCCCCGATGTGACGGTCCGTGTCGATCTTCACTTTAACCCCGCAATAGGAAAAAATCGCCTCTGTCACCACGGTCACGCAATCAACACCGTCTATCTCGCGGCTGACAATAAAGGGAGCGGGCTTGTAGTCGGGATAGGTCGTGCCAGCGCCGATGGCCGAGACAACTATGTCATGGCCTGACAAGGTCTGTCCGTCCCAGTTTGCCGCCAGAAACGGTTGGATTTTGTCGCCCTTTGCCAAGCGTCTGTCGATGATGGTCAGGGGATCGCAGCGGATGATTTTGCCGTCGTGATTGGCGTAGCGGTCGCATGCTCCGGTCTTGCCTTCAGAAATATAGCACATGACCGGACAAGCATCGCAGCGGATTTTATCAGGGCTGTTCATGTCTGGCTGGCCTTGATCGCAGCAAGCAGGCGGTGCGGTAATGCAGGCACTTTGGTTACCCGTGCGCCTGTCGCGTGATGAATCCCATTTAGAATGGCCGGCGCTGTGGGGATCAACACATGCTCGCCCAAACCCTTTGCGCCCATCGGCCCTTCTGTGTCCGGTTTTTCAATCAGGATTGAGGTGATGTGCGGCATATCTCCGATTGTTGGAATTAGGTAATTGTGCAGGTTTTCAGTCTCGCCAGGCAGATACTCTTCCATCAGAGCGAGCCCAAGTCCTTGGGCAATGCCACCTTCAATCTGTCCTTCAGCTAACTGCGGATTGATGGCGCGGCCAACGTCATGGGCGGCGACCATGCGCAAAACCTTTGTGGTGCCAAGAGCCATATCAACTTCGACCTCGGCTATCTGTGCGCCGTAGCCATAGACCGCATAGGGCGTACCCTGGCCATTTTCATCTAATGTAGTGGTTGGCGGATCATAGGTTTCCTCAGCGCAAAGGACGTAGCCATTGGCATCAGCAGGAAGGTCTTTCAGTGAAATTTTCTGGTCGTTCTGATCTTGGCGGACGCACAGCATGCCGCCTTCTAAAGTCATCTCATCCGCATGTGTCAGGTTGGTCAGGCGCAAAATAGCGGCCCGCAAGGCTAGTCCTGATGCCTCTGCCGCTCGGCCAGTGATGAAGGTTTGACGCGACGCCGATGTTTTTCCACAATCAGGGGTAATTGCGGTGTCAGGGCCCACCAAATTAATCATCCCGACCTGAACACCAAGTGCATCCGCCGCAATTTGCGCGATAACCGTGTTGGACCCCTGCCCGATGTCAGTTGCGCCTTGATGTAAGTTAAATTGCCCGTCCGGTGTGATCCCGAACCGCACCGTCGAGGGGTTTGGCAAGCCCGTGTTCCCACATCCATACCAACACGATGCAATCCCGATGCCGCGTTTGTGGGCGAGAGAGGTCGTATTGAAGGCTGTAACTTCGGCATGGAACTCATCCCAATGCGGCTTCAAAGCGTCCAGACAGTCAATTATGCCCACTGCTTGCAGGGTTTGCCCGCAAGGCGTCACATCGCCGTCGCGCAGGGCGTTGATCCGCCGGAATTCCAATCTGTCGATTCCGCATTTCTGGGCCAAGTCATCATAAAGACTTTCTTGCGTGATTGCCGCTTGCGGCACGCCAAATCCCCGAAACGCACCCGACGTAGGACCGTTAGTGTGCACTGCACGGCTCGTAGCGCGATAGTTCGGCGTCAAGTAAGGGCCAGAGGCATGAACCGGTACGCGGGTTGCTACTGTTGGGCCCCAGCTGGCATAGGCACCTGTGTTGAAATCTCCATGGAATGTCATCGCCATGACCTTGCCTGCTGCATCCGCACCAATGCTAGCTTGCATTGATCCGGGATGGCGTTTGGTGCTGGCCTGCATGGATTCACTGCGCGAAAAAACCATACTGCAAGGCATGCCTGTTTTTAGGACTGCAAGGCCCAGCAAGGGTTGCAACGTTACATCGAGCTTCGCACCAAAGCCACCCCCCGCAGCCGAAGGGATGATCCGCACCTTATTCAAAGGCAGGCCCAGAACCTTGGCGGTATCTTCGAGGTCCATGACGGGGGCTTGGGTGCAGGCTTGGATACACAAGACGTCAGCCTCCATCCACGCGACCCCCGCTTCGGGTTCGATATAAGCGTGTTCAACATAGGACGTTTCAAACTGGCCGGTAACGACATGCGCAGCCTCAACCATGGCACTATCGGGTGCACCGCTAACGACATTGCCGCGGATCAGTGTGTTCTCTTGACGGTGATCATGCAGCAAAGTGGCGTCAGGGCCTGCCCCGTCTGCTTGTGTCAAGCTATGGGGGCGCGGTATCCATGAAATTGGAAAATCATCCAGACCAAGTGCTTCTAGCGCTTTTGGATCGCCAACCACCAAGGCAACAGGCTCTCCTCGGTAGCGGGTCGTTTTTTCAGCAAGCGCAGGCTGATCCGCAAAGGGCGGGATGACCCCGTAACAGTTTATCCCGGCAATATCGGCGGCTGTAATCACACATTCGACCCCCGCATGCATCTTGATCCAAGCCAGCAAATCGCCGAATTCAAAATCCGCGTGGTAATGTTGAGCACGAATGGCGCGGACCAGCAGTGTTCCATCGGGGATAAAATCAGCGCCAAAAACCTCGGTACCATTGACTTTCGCCTGCCCGTCTAGCCTTCGGATCGGTTGGCCAACGGCATGGCCTGCCTTGGGGGGTGGGCACACAGTTGTCTGGCTGTTGGCGTCCATCACTGCGGCAATAATTTTGCGGTAGCCGGTGCAACGGCACAAAACGCCTGCAAGGGCTTCTTTAACCTGTGCCTGATCGGGGTTCGGGACAGCGCGCAACAGTTCGGTCGCGGCCATCATCATTCCAGGTGTACAGATTCCGCATTGCGCGGCCCCGTGATCCAGAAAACTGTCTTGCAGCCGAGCGAACAACTGTGGCTCAGACGTCTCAAGCGTTTCAATCTTGCGACCATCCGCCTGCCCTGCAGGGACTAGACAGGCGCAGTGCTGCGCGCCGTCGATCAAGACCGTACAGGCCCCGCAATCCCCCGCGTCACAGCCGATTTTTACGCTCTTTAATTTGAGATCATCGCGCAGCACCTCCGACAGACGGCGCGCCATATGGGTTTTAACGATGTGGGTCTGATGTGCAATATTCAGCGTGATCGAGGTCATGTGGCGGCCTCTAGATCCATCGCCAGCTCTAGGACAGTCCGGCGCAAAAGCTCTGCTGCGCTGATGGCACGATAAGCAGCATTAGCGCGCATATCCGCGATAGGATCAATGGCAGCAGCGACCACATCATCGGTGATCACAACAGGATCAACGGCTTTGCCAATCATCTGTGCCTCAACCTGTGGCACACGGGTAGCGACAGGACCACACGACCCAATGGCGAGTGCAGCCTCAACCACAACGCCGTTACGCACAACAAGCCGTGCAGATGTCATTGCGATAGAAATCACAAGATAGGCGCGCGCGCCCAGTTTCAGAAAATGGCTATGCCCCGTTAGAGATGATTTGGGGATAAGAAGCGCAGTGATGAGTTCGGTCTCGGCCAGCACGGTCTTGCGCGGTCCAATAATAAAGTCGTGCAAAGGCACAACACGGGTGCCACCCTTAGATTGCAGCTCAACCTTTGCATCCAGTGTCAATAGCGGCGGCACACCGTCGGCGGCGGGTGAGGCATTACACAGATTACCTGCAATGGTGCCACGGTTTTGAATTTGCAATGCGCCGACCTTTTGGGCGGCAAGTTGAAGTCCACGACAGGCGGGCGGCAGATCAGCCTTTATGAGATCGGTCCATGTCGTTGTGGCCCCAATACGGATACCGTCGTCCGTATGACTGATCCCGCGCAAAGATTTAATCCCGGTGATATCCAGAATGGAGCCTTGCAAATGCTTATGTTCCGTCGAGGGAAACAAATCAGTGCACCCTGCTGCAATTCGCAACGACCCGGCCGCAAGCTCCTCAAGCGCGTGTTCTAAAGCAGAGGGGCGAAGATATGAATTGATAACTGTCATGGGCATGCTTGTATGTTAGTACACAAACAGACGTTGCGGTACCGGAAGCAAGGTGTCAATAATTTCTGCATGCATATTAAAAGCCGCTCCACCGAAGCTTATCAACTTTCTATTCAAATTGGGTATAACCTGCGCCGGACTAATAACAGGCATCTGGCAGTTTTTGCCCAACATGTGAACGGGCTGACTCAGACGCAATTTGCGGCCCTTGCCCGAATCTATGGGTCTGGAACCCTGTCGTAGAACTAACTAGGGCGGCTTACGGCAATGGATTCGACCACAAGCAAATTTGTCAGCAAGCGGTTGAAGATCAAGAACCTTGTGAGTTCGTGGGCGGATTTTACAGACTAGCGGTTGCGCTTGGTCAAACTGCCAGATTTTGGCAGAAAAACATTCGTTGAGGCGCAAACTCAAGCCCTTGCTGCGGGGCAGAAAATTGTAGCACTACTCACCAATGATCGCGCTAATGTATGGGGCCGACAAGCTCTACGACCACAATAAGTGTCATTCTCTAAGACTACAATAAGCGTCATTGTGGTTGACTAAACAGGCCGCATCAAGATTACTTGTAGATATGTAAATTGATGCAGGACACAGATATGTCGACTAATCGGGGCGGAATAATCGGTGTGGATGTAGGCGGCACTTTTACAGACCTTGTCGTGATTGACGGTAAAACGGGACACATACGGATAGCAAAGACGCCGACGACGCTGGAAAATCAGGCATTCGGTGTCCTGACCGCCATAGATGACGCCCAAGTGAAATTATCTGACATCAACTTGATCGTGCATGGAACCACGACAACGACAAACGCGGTGTTGGAACGCAAACTATCGCGCACAGGGTTGATCACGACAGGCGGCTTTCGGGACGTTCTGGAACTGGGACGGCGCACCCGCCCGCAGGCCTATGGCATGACAGGTCAATTCGTACCCATTATCCCCCGTGACCTGCGGCTTGAAGTGCCCGAGCGTATGGACGCATCCGGCAAAGTCGTAACAACATTGGACGAACAGGCCGTGCGCGACGCGGCGCAAACCCTAATCGATGCTGGGTGTGAATCCCTGGTTATTCATTTCTTGCATGCATACGCAAACTCTGCCCACGAACAACGCGCAGCTGAAATTGCAGCCGAGATTTGGCCGAATAAATATATAACAACAGCTCACAGCCTGTTGTCCGAAACCCGCGAATTTGAGCGCGGCGTAACAGCGGCAGTGAATGCCTCCGTTCAACCTCTGTTGGAGCGCTACGTGACACGGCTGAGCGACGAACTAGCAGCTCAGGGATATGCAGGCGATGTACTTGTGATGAACGGCAATGGTGGCATGATATCTTCAAAACTGGTGGCAAAAGAAGCGGCAAAGACAGTGATGTCGGGTCCTGCCTCGGGCGTAATGGCAGCGGCTTACACCGGGCGCCGCGCGTGCGAGCCGAACCTGCTGAGCTATGATATGGGCGGGACATCTACAGACGTGGCGCTGATCTTAAACGGCACGCCGCCCGTATCAAACGAGATTGAGGTGGAATATGCGATGCCAATCCACGTTCCGATGGTGGACGTACGTACGGTCGGCGCAGGCGGCGGGTCTATCGCGCGGGTCAATCCGGCTGGGCTGCTAGAAGTGGGTCCTCATAGCGCAGGCGCAGACCCTGGCCCAATTTGCTATGGTAGAGGGGGAACGGATCCGACTATTTCAGACGCAAATATGCTGCTCGGCCGGCTGAACCCTGAAAAGCTAAATTCGGTGACGGGTGGCATCAGCACCGATGACATCGCTTCGATTTTCCAAACTAAACTCGGCACGCCGCTTGGTGTCGATGCACGTGCTGCCGCTGAGGCGGTGATCCGCCTAGCCAATGCCAAAATGTCCGGTGCAATACGCATGGTGTCGCTGTCGCTGGGCGCCGATCCTCGCGATTTTGCGCTATTCGCCTTTGGTGGAGCTGGGCCGCTTCACGCAGCAGCCCTTGCCCGCGAACTAGGCGTGCCCCGCGTCTTGATCCCGGCCCGTCCTGGAATCACAAATGCGCTTGGGTGCGCCATTGCAGATTTGCGCCACGACTTTGTGCAAACCATCAACCAGTCCCTTGATACGGTAGATGTGCAGGTCTTGCATAACGTCTTTGCAGCGCAATCGTCAGCTGGACAATCCGCCCTGAAACGCGAGGCCATCAAAGTGTGCGAGGTCCAGACAGAATTCAGTGTGGACATGCAGTTTCTAGGTCAAAGCCACGTGATCCGTGTCCATTTAAACCATGGCACACCAACCGCAACGGAACTGCGCAAAAAGTTTGAATCAGTCTATTGGAAGCGTTTTAAGGTGGATTTACCACAGATCAGGGCGAGGATAGTCAATGCCAATTGCTCAGTCATCGGGGTTTGCGATCCTATCGACCTGTCACAACTCATTGATCCGGCAGGGCGTCATGACACCGCAATGCCTGTGACCACGCGGGATGTGTATTTTGACGGTGCCGCATATAAAACGCCCGTCTACTGGCGCGATCACTTGCCGCAAAATGTGCAGCTGAACGGTCCCGCGGTGATCGAACAACTGGATTGCACCATCCTGATCCCACTGGGCGATCACGTGACTGGCGGTGTGGATGGTAACCTCACGATCCACATAGGGGGTGCTGCATGAGCATTGATCCAATCACACTTTCCGTCATCCAGGCTGGCCTGCAGCAGGTCTGCGACGAAATGGACCTTAGCTTTTCGCGGGCTGCTTTCTCGCCCGTGATTGCGGAAGCGAACGACAGGTCAGATGGCATTTATGCAGCCGAAGACGGGGCGCTGATTGCACAAGGTACGGGGGGGTTGCCTGTGTTTGTGGGCACCATGCAGTATTCGACCCGTAAGTTGATCGAAATGATCGCAGCAGGCACCGTGGCCAAGCCTAAACCCGATGACATCTATATCGTCAACGATCCCTATCTTGGGGGCACGCATCTTATGGACGTTCGGTTCGCACGACCGTTTTACCGCAAAGGTGAAATCTATTGCTGGCTCTCGAACACCGGACATTGGCCCGATACAGGTGGCGCTGTGCCGGGTGGATTTTCGGCCTCTGCCACGTCTGTGGAACAGGAAGGGCTGCGGCTGCCTCCCGTGCGCCTTTTCAAAAAAGGGGTTTTAGACCAGGAAATCTATTCGATCATCTGTTCAAACATTCGGGTCGCGGATCAACGGATCGGGGATGTCAAAGCCCAAGCCGCCGCCCTGATGGTCGGCGAGGATCGGTTGAATGCTCTGCTGGACAGATACGGGGACGACGTTGTAAAAGCGGCCATTGCAGAATTGAGGGTTCGTTCAGACACACAGATGCAAGCGTTTATCGAAGAAATTCCCGATGGAAACTATAGCTCGACTGCTTGGATCGACAGTGACGGCGTAGTGAATGAACCTCTGGAAATTAATTTGAAGATCAAGAAAACAAGGGGCCACTTGCAATTCGACTTCTCCGAAAGTAGTCCGCCTTGCATGGGGCCGATGAACTCAGTTCTGGCCACGACGCTTTCGTCCGTTTACCTCGCGATGCGACACATATTTCCAGAGGTGCCAATCAGTGCTGGCGCGTTCACACCCTTGGAGATCTTGCAGCCTAAGGGCACATTCTTGGATGCAGAATACCCGCGTCCCGTATCAGGGTGCGCCGCAGAAGTCAGTCAACGCATTGCAGAGGCCGTTTTTGCAGCCCTTGTAGAAGCGCTCCCGCACCGCGTAACCGCCGCACCAGCAGGTACAAGCGGAAATTTTGCACTGGGCGGGTTTGATCCCGAAACGGGGCGCGATTTTGTGATGTATCAACTGTCAGGGGGGGGGTACGGTGGCAACATAGATCACGACGGGCTGTCCAACGGATGTTCGACCATCGGCATATCCAAGGCACCGCCCGTAGAGATCATGGAACAGAATTTCCCGGTCCTATACCACCGCTACGCTCTGCGCGAAGGATCAGGTGGTGCAGGACAGCATCGCGGCGGCCTAGGGCTGGATTATGAGGTCGAACTGCGACGCGGTAACGCCCGTGCAAGTTTTGTTATGGATCACGGTCGCTTCGGCCCGCAAGGGGCGCTGGGGGGCGCAGACGGCGCCGTGAACGAGGTCGAGGTTTGGCGCGAGGGCGTCAAATACATTCCCGAACACTTGTCCAAGGAACAAGATATCCCGCTGCAAGCAGGCGACCGCGTCCGGGTGAAAACACCCGGCGGCGGTGGCTATGGCCCCGCATTAGAGCGAGACTTAGACTTGATTAAAGAAGACAAGCGGCTGGGACGGAATTAGGCGTTTAATCGGTGTGCCTAACAATTTAAAAATCCATGACCCGTTTAGATGATAAGACGATTATTGATGACCGAAGCACATTGTTCTCTATAATCTGAGAGCACATTAAAAAACTGTATTTATTTAGAAAAATACCAACTCAAAAATGGTAGTCCTATCGCATTTTGTACTGATAAACATACTGTGTTCCGCGTTCCAAAACCCAATCAAAACATGTCTGGCATGACGCGATTTGGCCTATTGCTCGCGGAGCTAAACATATTTATCCTTTGTTCAAATAGCTCGCAGGCTAAAGGCCACGTCCAGCACGCAAACCGCATGGTGCTGGATCGGCTGGTCAAAGAGTTGCGGTTCGCGTAAATGAACTGGTTGTGCTTGTCGGCCTTAACCCAGACCAACATGCCCATCGCCTGAGGGCGCAGTCAGGTAGCCAGCGCCCGCGCGCGCTCAACCGGAAGCTGATGTTTTGTGATGAGCGTGTAAGCGCAGTTGATGTGTCAACCCAAAGCTAGATTCTCAACCCACTCATGCAGTTGCAAAACGAGTTAAGCCTGAGCTATTTGTTCACTGCATATGACCTGTTGGTCGTCCGTCATACTTCGGGCCGTGCCGCAGTGATGTATCGGGGAGTTGTTGCCGAAGAAGGGATAGCAGAAGAAATTTTCTCCTATCCTGTCCATCCCTATATACATATCGAGGTTATATGTTCCGCGATCCTGGTGCCGGATCCAACGTTGCGCGTCAAACGCTATCGCATCATTCCTGACGCTGACATACCAAGCCTGTTGCATCCAGTAAGGGGCTGTCTTTTTGCCACCCCCTGCCCATTGGGCGAAGAAAGCTGTAAAAATGAAAGCTGCAATTGATATAAACCTCGCCGGGGCATCAGATTTTGTGTCCGGTCCGAGTGTTTCAATAAGTTCAACAAACTGCGTTATGCGTTTTCGCGCCACTCCGGCTCAAAGTGAAATGCTGCTTAAATAATCTGGTCGGGTATCTACAAATTTAATTTATTACAAGTAATTTAGGCTGTTCTAGGCGAAAGAGATATGCGCACAAAACCTAGTAGCGCCGAAAAAACAGGTGCTGACACCTTCAACCATCGGCACAACAATTGAATATATAAATAAAAGCTTGACAGAAATTTTTCCGACCCTTCTAATCATTATGAGTTTAAGAACAAGCTGCGCGGCGTGCCGGACCCAACTCTGTTCTTTCGGGGCGTAGGAGATAAAAATTAATTAAGAGGCATTTACATGACTTGGTTTATCGTTGGTGTTTTGCTTGTTATTACGGCAGTAATTTCGGTTCTTTTTCTAAACCGGTATTACCGTAAGGCATCAAGGGAAATTAGCATTGTCCGTACCGGTCAGGGTGGACAGAAAGTTGTGCTAGATGGAGGCTGTCTTGCCTTGCCCTTTCTGCACAAGGTCGCTGAAGTAAACATGCGCACCTCAAAGCTTGACATTGAACGCGCAGGCTCGAAATCGATGATCACAAAAAATCGACTGAGGGTTGATGTGGCCGCTGAATTCTATGTTCGGGTGCGGGACAGTACCGAAGGTGTGGCCACGGCCGCCCAGGCCCTCGCCGGTAAATCATTTCGCGCGGCCGATCTGGAGGAAATCCTTGAAGGTAAGCTGGTCGACGCTATGCTGTCGGTCGCGGCGCGCTATACTATGGACGAATTGCAGGACAATCGGGCCGCTTATGTCAAGGAAGTCAGCGATATTCTAAGCAACACCCTAGCACAAAGCGGTCTAATGCTGGAATCCATGTCGCTTACGCGGATCGACCAGACGCCGTTTCATACGTTAGACGAAAATAACGCTTTCAACGCGCTGGGGATGCGGCGGTTGGCCGAAATCATCGCCGTGAACAAAAAAGAACGTGCTGTCATCGAGGCAGACGCCGATGTGTCTGTGCGTCAAAGCCAGCTTGATGCGACAAAGCGCAAGCTGACGATCACACGCGAGGAAGAAGAAGCGATGATCACCCAGCAGCGCGAGATCGAAATAGCACGCTCCCGCTCTGCTGCAGAAACAGCAGAGGAACAATCAGTCTCGGAGAGACGCCGCGAGGCCGCACGCATTGACCGCGAGCGTGAAGTCCGTTCGTCAGAGATTGCGCGTGACACTGAATTGCGTCGGCAAGCGCTTGATTCAGAGTTAAAATCTTCCCTCAAGCAATCAGAGAACTCCATCTCGATGGCGGAAAAGCGTGGTGAAGAGGCTAAGGCCGAAGCCGAAGCTATTGCAGCAAAGGGTGAGGAGGCAGAAGCCGAAGAGCGTGTGCGCACCATTGTCGAAACTGCCGCTGCTGAACGAGCCAAATCCCTCGCTCTGATCCGTGCAGCACAGCAAGCAATGGTGGACGACACCCGCGTGAAATCCGAAGCGGACACGATTACTTCAACTGCACAGGCGCAAGCGAAGGCCATGATCGAAACTGCCAATGCTGACAGAGATCGCTTGTTATCAGAGGCGAAAGGCCGAGCGGCCATCATCGCCGCCGAAAATGCACAAACGCCCGAGCTCATGGCGATGAGGCTTGATGAACAGCGCATGCGCACCTTACCGCAGCTGGTCGAAAAGATGATGAAACCCACCGAAAAGATCGAAAGCATCCGCATCAACCAGATGAATGGCTTCAATGGCGCTAGTGGCGGCGATGGAGGTGACGACAAGTCTACCGTCAATCAGGTGGTTGATTCCGTGCTCAGCATGGCGCTGCAACTCCCCGCTGTTCAAAAGCTGGGCGAGGAGGTCGGCATGAACATCGGTGACGGCGTGCGCGGCCTTTCAAATTCACTCAACGGCAAAACCGCCGGGGATACCCCGGAAATCACGTCGGATGATGCTTCGTCCGATAAAAAAGACTGACCTGCGTCCGCGTTAGTCACTCACCGAAAGGAGACACCATCAATGACACTTTCCCGCAGAGATTTTGTAATGGGCACTTCCGCTCTGGCCCTAACCGCTCCGGCCACCATCGCCCGCGCACAATCGGACAACATCAACTTTGCTTCGATCCTCGACCTTTCAGGGGGCCTCGACATCTATGGAGCGCCCATGGCCGAGACCACCAAGCTGGCCATTGAGGACATCAACGCCGCAGGTGGCCTGTTGGGTCGCGAGGTCGAGCTGAAGATGTATGACGCGCAGTCCACCATCCAGTTCTACACCCAATTCGCGACGCAGGCCGCTGCAGGTGACAAGGCCGCGACGGTTCATGCGGGCATTACCTCAGCCTCACGCGAGGCGATCCGGCCCACGCTGGCGCGGTTCAAGACGCTCTACTTCTACAACACTCAGTACGAAGGTGGCGTATGCGACTACAACAACTTCTGCACCGGCTCCACGCCAGCGCAGACTGTGGCCAAGGTTGTACCTTATGCCATGAACAAATGGGGCAAGAAGGTTTATATCGTTGCGGCTGACTATAACTACGGTCAGATCACCGCCCAGTGGATGCAGAAGTTCGTCGCTGATAATGGCGGCGAAACGCTGGATGTTGAATTCTTCCCGCTGGATGTCACCAATTTTGGTCCGACCATCAACAAAATCCAGACAGCCAAGCCTGACATGGTGATCTCCGCCCTTGTGGGCGGCGCGCATGTTTCGTTCTACCGCCAGTACGCGGCGGCAGGCATGCTAAAGGAAATCCCCATAGCCTCTACCACTTTCGGTGTAGGCAACGAGCAAAAGCTGATCTCAGCCGAAGAAGGCAATGGCATCATCGCGTCCTACGGCTATTTCGAAGGCGTCGACAACTCTGCGAATAAAAATTTCCTCGCACGGTTGGAGGCCAAGCTGGGCGCAGACCGTCCGGTGATGAACGAGCTGGCGATCCGGTCTTACGAGGGTGCGATGCTGTGGGCCGAGGCGGTTAAGGCTGCAGGCACCATCGACCGAGAACCGGTGATTGAGGCGCTGCGTTCTGGCCTCAGCTATGACGGGCCTTCAGGCAAGGTGACTATCGATTCCCAGACCAACCATTGTTCCATGAATGTCTACATCGGCGAATTGGCCAATCAGGAATGGAACATCGTGGAATCCTTTGACAACCAGCCCCCTGCGGATACGCAGCTGGTTTGTGACCTAAACGCGAACCCCAACCAGTCTACTTTCTTGTTTGAAAACGGTCTGGAAGCGGCAGGCATAAAATAAACGCCTTTGGCCCGGTTCACACCGGGCCAACCCTCCACCTTCTTTTTCCCCGCAGGAGAACGCCTTGGATCTTGTCGTCGCAGTTCTTTTTCAGCTTGTTTATGGCATCGCAAGCCTTGCGCTGATCAGCCTTGGGCTGGCGATTATCTTTGGTATGATGCGGGTAATCAATCTGGCGCATGGCGAGTTTCTGATGCTGGGTGGCTATACCGTTGTGGTTGCTACCAACGCAGGTGTAAACATCTGGATCGCGATGCTTATCCTTGCGCCAGCGGTTGTCGGCCTGATCGGTGTGATCGTTGAGCGGCTGCTGATTCGCTGGCTTTACGGCCGCATGGTGGACACGTTGCTGGCTACATGGGGGCTGTCGCTGTTGTTGATCGGGCTGGTCACGTCGATCTTTGGCGCCTCTACCAGCACGACAATTTCCCCGCCGCTCGGGATCATCCGCATCGGCGATTATTCTGCCTCGGGCTACGAGCTGTTCCTGACCGGTGTGACCGTAGTACTTTTTATCGCGGTCTGGGCCACACTGAAACTGACCAAGCTGGGGCTGGTCGCACGCGGCACCATGCAGAACCCCGAAATGTCCGCTGCTCTGGGCGTGTCCAATGCGCGCATCTATATGATTACCTTTGGCTTAGGTGCCGCTGTCACAGGTCTGGCTGGTGGGTTACTGGCGCCTTTGACAGGCGTGCTGCCCACCATCGGGGCCACGTATATTGCCAAGGCTTTCATCACTGTCATCTCGGGCGGAGCGTCGATCCTTGCGGGCACGGCGGCAGGCTCGATCCTCCTGGGAGGGATCAATGGGATCTTTGCGTTTATCACTGGACCCACCATTGGTGAGGTCGCCTTGCTTGTCTCAGCGATCATTCTGCTGCGGCTTTTGCCACGCGGAATCACGGGGCGGTTCTTCCGTAAATTTCTATGAACGGTAACGATACATTGCGCGCAATGAAGCCTGTGTTCGTCTTTGCACTGATCGGGATCGTATTCATGTTTGCAGCACCCTACGCGCTGCAGTTATTCACTATCATCAACCTGACCACAGCTATTGCGCTGTCGGTCCTCGCTCTCAGCCTTGCATTGGTTTGGGGCTATGGCGGCATCTTGTGTTTTGGACAGGTCGCGTTTTTCGGGCTTGGCGCTTACGCCTACACCATTGCTGCGATCAACTTTGGCGGATCGACCTGGGCCATTCTGGTGGCGGTCCTGGTCGCCGCTGCCTTCGCGGCCCTGCTGGGGTATTTTGTTTTCTTCGGACGGGTCTCGGATGTGTATCTGGGTGTCATCACTTTAACGGTCACACTGATCTTCTTTTCTCTGATCCGCCGTACCTCTGGGCCTGATTACAAGATCGGCAATGCGCTGATTGGCGGCTTTAACGGGGTCACCTCACCGCCACTGAATTTGCCATGGAATACCTCGTCCTTTCTGTTTCCGGAACATGTGTTCTATGTCGCCATGGCGGCCCTTATCCTCTCCTATGTCTTTTGTGGCTGGCTGGTAAACACTCGTTTTGGGCGGGTCTGCGCGGCTATTCGCGAGAATGAACTGCGCAGTGAACTACTGGGATACGACTCGCGCCTATACAAGCTTGGCATCTTTACTATCGCAGCCGGTATAGCGGCGATTGGGGGGGTGTTGTTCTGCAATGGCGTGGGGCGGATCACTCCGGATGTATTCAACCTCTACAACGCGGCCCTCACGATCATCTGGGTGATCGTCGGCGGGCGCGGCACGCTCATCGGACCGATTGCCGCTACATTTGGCCTGTTCTATCTGACCTCCGCTCTTGGAGGGCAATCGGTACTTAACAACAATCTTGTGCTGGGTATTATCCTAATCTTCTTTGTTCTGCTGGTGCCCAAGGGTGTGGCCCCCACCGTGACAGATTGGTTCACCAAACGCCGCAAGCCCGCGCACAACAGCCGCCGTCGGCGCAGGCAGGGGCGCAGTACATGAGCCGCAAACGCGACAAGCGCGAGGTCATCGTCGAGACCCGAAATCTGGCAATGCATTTCGGCGGCGTGCGCGCCGTGGATCAGGTGGATTTTACCCTTTACGACAAGGAATTGCGCTGTCTAATCGGCCCCAATGGCGCAGGCAAATCTACGTTTTTCAAGTGCCTCACCGGTCAACTTTCCCCGACATCAGGTGAGGTGATCATCCGCGGCCAAGATACAACGCTCGCAGAAACGCACGAGATTGCCAGCCTTGGCGTTGGCATCAAAACGCAGGTTCCCAACCTTTTTGACGGGTTGAGCGTTGATGAAAACATCTGGATGTCTGCCCGCCGCTGGAAAAACAGCAAGCGCGCTCGCAGCCTGACCTCGGAAACGATCGAGCGGATGAACCTTGGCGATATGCGGCGCAAGATCGTGAACCAGCTTTCCCATGGTCAGCGGCAATGGGTAGAGCTGGGCATGGTTGTTGCAGCGGAGCCGTGGCTGGTTCTGCTGGACGAACCCGCCGCGGGTATGACCCATGAAGAAACTGCGCGTACCGCCGAGTTGATCAAAGAGATTAACACGCAAGCCGCCTTGATTGTGGTCGAACACGACATGCAGTTTATCCGCATGATTTCGCAACAGGTCACCGTTTTCCACGAAGGGCAGATTTTGATGGAAGACACCATGGAGGCCATATCAAAAGACAGGCGCGCTCGCGAAGTCTATTTGGGGAGCCGCGCATGAGTGCTCTGCTTAAAGTCAAAGGCCTGATGGCAGGTTATGGTAAGGTGCCGGTCCTGCATGGCATCAACCTGGAGGTCGGTGAAGGCGAAATTCTTGGCGTGCTGGGGCACAACGGCATGGGGAAAACCACGCTGCTGAAAACCCTGATGGGGATTGTACCTGCGACCGGCGGCCAGGTCATCTTTGACGGCGAAGACCTAAGCGAAATGAAGTCTTCGGGCCGCGCATCCATGGGTTTAGGCTATGTACCGCAAGGGCGCGGTATCTTTCCAAATCTGAGTGTACAGGACAATCTGCGCATGGGGGTGGCCGCCCATGACATGGACGAAGTGGATGCGATTGAACGCGTGCTCGCTGATTTTCCGCGCCTTGAACGGTTGATGGACCGCGATGGTGGGGCATTATCTGGCGGAGAGCAGCAGCTGTTGGCGCTGGCGCGTTGTTTAATATCCGAACCAGACCTCATCTTTCTGGATGAACCGACCGAAGGCATCCAACCCTCTATCATTGATGAGATTATCGAGTTGTTGCAGTCGCTGAACAAGCGCAGCGGCATCGCTATTGTTCTGGTAGAGCAGAGCCTTGATTTTATCACTGCCTTGTCCGAACGCGTGCTGTTGATCCAGAAAGGTACGATCACTGGTGAGATTTCTGGTTCAGAAGCCTCCGATCCCGCCCTGATCGAAGAGTTTACCGGTTTGGGTGCTTCGGGGGGCTTGGCAAAATCTGTGCCTGGCTCTGCGATGGGGGCATCTACCAAAGCCCCTTCCTCCCAGATGCGCAGCACTTTGATCCCTTCTCCCACCGCGCCGTCTTGGCCTACCAATACGCCCTCCCTTATGGAAAGGATGTCTTACATGACCGTCCAACGCCCCACCCTATCCCAGATGAAAGACGTCGTCTCTCAGCTGGGGATGAGCATGTCAGATGCCCGTGTGCAAGAGTTCCTGAACGTGATGCAAGGCACGCTGGATGCCTATGACATTGTCGACGGGCTGCCCGATTATCTGCCCCCAGTGCTGTATCCCCGCACCTCGGGGCATCGCCCGACTGTCGAAGAAAACCCGATGAATGCGTGGTACGTAAAGACCGAGATCAAAGGCGCCCCGCGTGGTCCGCTTCTGGGCCGCGGTGTTGCGCTTAAGGATAATGTCTGCCTTGCCGGTGTGCCAATGATGAACGGCGCGTCGACGCTCAAGGGCTATGTCCCTGATCTGGACGCCACCATTGTGACCCGTCTGCTGGACGCCGGTGCCACCATCGCGGGAAAAGCCCATTGTGAATATTTTTGCCTGTCTGGCGGCTCGCATACTAACGCGGCTGGCCCAGTACATAATCCGCATAAGCATGGCTATTCTGCCGGCGGATCGTCTTCTGGTTCGGGTGCCTTGGTGGGCGGAGGTTTGATCGACATGGCCATCGGCGGCGACCAAGGTGGGTCAATCCGCATGCCTGCCTCCTTTTGTGGCTGCTACGGGATGAAGCCTACCCATGGTCTTGTTCCCTATTCCGGCATCATGCCAATTGAGAACACCATCGACCATACCGGCCCAATGACGCAAAATGTCATGGACAATGCGCTGATGCTGGAAGTGATCGCAGGGCCCGACGGCCTTGATCCGCGACAGTATGACGTGAAAACGGAACGCTACACTGCCGCCGTTGGAGGTGGCGTTTCTGGCCTGCGGATTGGCGTGATCAAGGAAGGCTATGAACAACCCGGTGCTGAGGAAGATGTCAACGAAAAGGTGCGTGCCGCCGCTGAAACCCTGCGAAGTTTGGGCGCCACCGTGGACGAAATTTCAGTACCCTGGCACCTGCACGGCGTCGCGATCTGGACACCCATTGCGCTAGAGGGGCTGACCCAGCAGATGATGCTGGGTAATGGCATGGGCACTGGCTGGGAGGGGCTTTATACAACCTCATTGCTGGAGTATCACTCCAACTGGCGCACCCGCGCGGACGAGCTGAGCGATACGCTCAAGATTTCCATGCTGATTGGCCAATATCACCTCAAGCACACGCGCGGGCGCTATTATGCCAAAGCGCAGAACTTGTCGCGGCAGCTGCGCGATGAGTTCAACAAAGTATTTGCCGCTTACGACTTGCTGCTGACGCCAACAACCGCGATGAAGGCACCGCCGATCCCGTCCAGCGACGCCACGCTGGAAGAATGGTGCCAACGTGCGTTCGAAAATATCACTAACACCGCAACATTCGACGTCACGGGCCATCCAGCGATGTCGGTGCCTTGCGGCATGTCAGACGGGTTGCCCGTTGGTCTGCAAATCATTGGGCGGCGTTATGATGAAAGCACGATCTACCGCGCCGCCTCGGCCTTTGAACAGGTGGGCGACTGGCGCGAGATGTAGGCTGGAGCTGTTATGACACGTCCAATCAACGGTCTTTCACATGTAAAAGGAAGCACCAAACGCCCTTTGATCCATGCGACGATACCAGGCTTCATGGCCGAGGTACGCAAACGACATGGGCACCGCATGGCCACGGTTTTTAGCCAGACCGGAGAGCGCTGGACCTATGAAGACCTTATGCGTCGGGTGGACCGGTTGGCAGCCGGACTGTTGTCGATCGGAGTCTACAAGGGCGACCGAGTGGGCATCTGGTCACCCAATAGACCGGAATGGGTGCTGACACAATTTGCCACGGCGCGGATCGGTGCAATCTTGGTGAACATCAACCCCGCTTACCAGACGCTCGAACTGGAATACGCCCTGCGCCATGCCGGGGTCAGCACGTTGATCACCGCAGCGCAATTTCGAGAATCAGATTATCTGGGCAAGCTGCGGGATCTTGCGCCCGAACTTGCCACCGCTCAGCCCGGTCACCTGCACAGTAAAAAGCTGCCCAAATTGCGCCGTATCGTCCAGATTGGGTCCGACCCTATGGCGGGTGCGATTTCTTTTGACGAGGTCATGACAAGGGGCAATGCCGCGCCCAAGGCCCGCCTTGATGGAATCAGCGCGGCGCTGAAACCGGGTGACGCGATCAACATCCAGTTCACTTCCGGCACTACAGGTCACCCCAAGGGTGCGACCCTGAGTCACTTCAATATCATCAACAATGCCATCTCAACAGCGCGTACCATGCAGCTGACACCGGATGATGCGCTGTGCATTCCGGTGCCGCTGTATCATTGTTTTGGGATGGTGCTGGGCAACCTTGCGGCGGCATCTTACGGCGTCAAAATGGTCTTTCCGAGCGAAGGGTTTGACCCACTTGCTACTTTAAAGGCCGTCGAAGCTGAAGGTTGTACCGCGCTGCATGGCGTGCCCACCATGTTCGTCGCGATGCTGGATCATCCAGAGTTTGCCCGCTTTGATCTGCGCCGACTGCGGACGGGGGTGATGGCCGGATCTCTCTGCCCTGCGTCGCTGATGGCCCGCGTGATGAAGGATATGCATTGCAGCGGCATCACCATCGGCTATGGTATGACCGAAACCAGTCCGATCTCGTTTCAGTCTGATCCCGGCGATCCACCCGCGCGGCGAGTTTCTACTGTGGGCCGTATTCAGCCGCATGTCGAGTGCCGCGTCGTTGATGATGCGGGGCGAACCCTCCCGGTGGGGCACCAAGGCCAGTTGCTGACACGGGGCTATCTGGTGATGAAGGGTTATTGGAATGATCCTGAATTTACCGCCCACGCCATCCATGACGGCTGGATGCATACGGGCGATCTCGCGACCATCGACGCCGAAGGCTATTGCCAAATCACCGGACGTGCGGGCGATATGCTGATCCGGGGCGGTGAAAATATCTATCCGGCCGAGGTTGAAGACCTGCTGCTGACACATCCTGATATTGCACAGGTGCAGGTCTTTGGCCTGCCTGACGCGCGGCTGGGCGAAGAGGTGGCCGCTTGGATCATCCTGCGCCCCAATGCTGTTCTGACAGCAGCCGCACTGCAAGACTGGTGTCGCGAAAAAATTGCCCGCTTCAAAGTACCGCGCCATATCCGATTTGCGGATGAAATGCCGGTGACGGCTACGGGCAAACCCCAAAAATTCAAGATGCAGGAGGCTATGTGCGCAGAGCTTGGCATTGCCTTGCCCACCTGATTTTAGGAGGAAACCACCCATGCATACCCTGACCGCCATCATTCGCGCCCAAAAGGGCTATGAAGATAAAGTAAGCGCCGAATTGCTGAAGGTCGGTGTGTTTGCCCGCGACAACGAACCCGACACCATCGGCTTTCATGTCGCGCAAGACCCTGACGATACTTGCGTTTTTATAACCTTTGAGAGGTTCACCGATAAGGCTGCAATGGACCGGCACAACAGCGGTGCCGGCTCTCAAGGTTTCTTTGCCGCAGCGGGCGATCTGCTGGACGGCGATGTGACCGTGGTGACCGCCAAAGAAATCTGGTGCGCGTAAGTCTAGAGCTGCACACCCTTCGTCAGCGCCCCGTCAATTACCAGATTAGTGCCTGTGGTAAAGCTTGACGCCGGGCTGGCCAGAAACACGACGCCCCGAGCAATTTCTTGCGGGCTGGCCATGCGGCCCATCGGGTTCATCCCCATCGCTTCGTCAAACAATGCCTTGTTGTTTTGCTCGATATTCTGCCAGATCCCACCCTCGAAATAGGTGTTGCCTGGCGAAACAGTGTTGGCGCGGATGCCCATCGGTGCCAGCTTCATCGCCTGTCCGTGCGCGTAGTGCACCAAGGCTGCCTTGAAAGCGCCGTATGCCGGTCCGGTAAAGTCAATTTCGCGCCCCGAGACGGACGAGATGAGCGTGATCGATGGGGCCTTGGATTTCTTCAGAAACGGAATGGCCGCGTTCACCAATCGTACCGAATGCATCATATCAACGCCAAATCCGGCTTCCCACGCTGTCTCATCATCCGCCACCGCAAGGGCCGAAACATTGGCAACAACAATGTCGATGCCCCCCAAAGCAGAGCCGGAATCTGTGACCCATGATTTCAACGCATGTTTGTCTGCCACATCGACCCCACGTCCGATGGCGCTGACTCCTCTGGCTTTGAGCGCCTCAATCGTGTCGGTCACCCCGGCACTGTCACGCGCACAGATGGCGATATTTGCACCTTCAGCGGCAAAAATCTCAGCGCACTGGCGGCCAATCCCTTTGGTCCCGCCGGTGATCAGCACGTTCAGTCCTTTTAGTCCAAGATCCATTTTATGACCCCTATTGTTCAATGTATTTTTTAAGCATAGACGCGCCCAATGTGTATTTCGGATCGACCATATTCCCAACCCGCATTTTCCCCGCCTGCGTAGCAAGAAAATAGGCCTCTGATTCCTCAAAATCATAGTCCTCTACCAACCAGCGGATCAGGTCACGGTAGGCCATGCGGGCGGCGTCTTCCATAGGGCGTGCACTGCCTAGGGACATGATGAAGTCTTCAGTTTCAATCCGTACGCCGGGTATAGACCAGCCTTTGATGAGGTCGATCTGCAACGTCACTGTGGCCGGAATCTCGACCGCCACACCACATAGTTCACCATCCCCCTGACGCCCATGGCAATCCCCGATGAAGAAATGCGCGCCTTCGCGTTGCACCGGAAAATAGATGATCGCGCCGGGCGCCACATCAGGACAATCCATATTTCCGCCCCAATAATCGGGTTGCAGCGAGCTGACCGCTTCAATCTCTGGGCTGACGCCCATGGTACCAACAAAAGGTTCATAAGGCAGTGTGACACGGTCTGAGAATTTGACGCCGCCCGCTGGCGTGACTTCCATTTTCTTGACCCGTTCGGCGATCGGCGCGTTCAGCATTTGATTTCCATCCGCTACCAGCGCGCCAAAGCTGGGGATCAGCGCAGTTGTTCCAACGGGCTGTGGCCCCCGCGGCAAAAGCGAGTGGATATGCACGGCCAATACATCACCTTTCTCCGCCCCTTCCACAGCTATGGGCCCGTTTTGTGGATTGACGAAAGGCATGTTCAATACCTGAGACGGCAAATCATCCTCAGTCTTGATCGCGCCGCCGAAGGCGTCGAGCGTTTCAACCGCTACCACATCACCTGGTGCGATGCGCATGACCGGCTCTGCATAGGGACCATAGACATAGTGAAACTTGCCTTGGTCTTCTTCGCTCAGGCGGTGTTTGGCACCGGCTTGCCCCTTGGCGACCGCGTGGCGGCCCATGATTGACCTGTCTGTCCATCTCATGCTGTTCTCCCAGTTTTTGTTATCAATCCGTTATTTTCTTAAGCGCCCATATTTGGTTGGCGGGTGTGCCAATCTGTAGCGCTCTGATAGGCATGTGCGGCGCGTATGATCGCCGCCTCGCCCAGTTTCGGCCCAACAATCTGCATGCTCAACGGCATGCCCACGCTATCAAACCCATTCGGGAGGGTCACGGTCGGGCTGCCAGTAAAATTGTAAGGTGCCGTGTACCGCATGATGGTACCCAGAACAGCCGGATCGGCACCATAGTCAGCCATATCGGCTAGGCTGGGGGTTGGCGTAGGCATTGTCGGGCAAAGCATGCAGTCTATGTCCCTAAATAACGTTTCAAAGGACGCCGTGAATGCGATGCGCAGATAGTGGCCCTCCGCCGCCTGCATACCCGTCATCGCTCGCCCTTCGTCAATCAGCTGAGCGAGGTCGGGACCATATTCATCGGCGCGCGCGGGGTATGTATCCTTGTGTGCAACTGCAGTTTCAATCGCGCACATCCCAATCCAGGCATCGACCAGTGCATCATAATCCGGTAGCGTTACCTCAACCACACGTGCGCCAAGATGGGTAAAGACCTCCAAAGCGCGTTCTAAGGCATCAGCGACCTGACTTTCCACACCGCCAAGCGCGTAACTGCGATCAATGCCTATGCGCATGTCACGCACGCTCTTGCCGATCTCTGCCATGTAATCCGGTACAGGCACATCCAAAGACGTCGGATCTTGCGCATCCCATCCGGCGATCACTTGCAGCACTGCTGCACAATCTGCTGCTGACCGCGCCATCGGTCCCATGTGATCGAGCGAGTTTGCCAGTGCAAAGACGCCATGGCGGCTCACCCGACCCCAAGTTGGCTTGATCCCAGTCAACCCGCATGTGGCACAAGGATAGCGGATCGATCCCCCAGTATCACTGCCCAATGACGCAAAGCACAAACCGGCTGACGGCGCGACACCAGAACCGCTTGACGAAGTGCCGACCCAGTATTCAGGGTTCCACGGGTTGACGGGGCTAGGAATGGTCGGGTGATGCCCGGTATAGGCGCCTTCGGTCATCGAAAGCTTGCCCAGGATCACCGCCCCTGCGGTTTCGAGTCTATCGACGACTGTCGCATTATAGGTTGGCAGGAAATCCTTGTATATCATCGTCCCCGCGCGGGTCGGCGCATAGGTCGTATAGCACAGGTCCTTGACGGCAATGGGCACGCCGTGCAGCGGTCCTTTATAGATGCCAGCCCCAATCTCTACATCTGCCGTTGCCGCCTGCGCCAGCGCGCGATCTGCGCAGAGGTGGATGTAGCTGTGTAGCCGCCCATCCATGCGCGCGATCAGATCTAGCATGTTTTGCGTGACGCCAGTAGATGTTGCTTCCTCTCGTCGGATCATATGGCCTACCTCAACGAGGCTTTTGAATTGCAAAGGTCTTGGTGTCATCGGGCACTGCGCATCCACTTAGTTCCTACTAAGTGGGCTCTTAGTCGCGCTCCTGCCTCCCATAGAGGAAAACGTTTCACGTGGCGGGCCGCCAATTACTCCAATAGGATGTTCCATATTGTCAAAATAATTTAAAGGATTTAATTCTCGAAGTTCGGCGCAAATGACCTGCTGCGATGGTCGGTTCTGACAAATATTTGCAGCAAGAGATCCCAAAAAGGCTCTCTCGCACTCGACTACCAAACTATTGCCAAAGCCACACACCTGTTCGAATGCTACGTCCAAACGTCCTACTCCCGAAAATAGAAACAGCAAATTAATTGTTTCAGTCAATAC